>BNJT01000907.1_pt1 | contig 137542 bp, 124 predicted proteins | sample 8540491 | NCBI WGS metagenome assembly BNJT01 (sample SAMD00202455, study PRJDB9452) | human saliva metagenome | host: Homo sapiens | reverse complement strand
CTGGCCCGGGAACCGCCAACAACAGCGGCCCCGGGCCAACTGCTTGTCTGGGTGTTGATGAGGGTCCTCGACATCACCCTGTGCTGCAGGTGGTGACATCACGAAGGCTCGGCTCCCTCATGGATCTGTTGCTTGAGGGCTTCGATGATGCAGGTGATGGCTTCGTCGGCGGCCTTCCAGTCGTCGGTGGCGAGTGCCAGCAGAAGGGCCCCCCCGATACCCGGCAAGCGCCGTCGATATGACTGCCTCCACTTTCTGCGGGGGAACGCCTCGGGATGTTAGTTGGCCGCTCATTGCATGAACCCAGTCGTCGTCAAGGGTGCGGACAAGGGGGCGGTAGGTCGCCGGTTCGCGAACTGACAATGCGGCCAGCTCGAAGTAGAGCGCAAGAAAAGACTGTGACTGCGGTTGCTTGGCCTCCTCCCACAGCCGGCCTATCGCCTCGGAGATGGCTTCGCCCGCGGTGGCAGACGCGGTTGGTGGGTCTTCCAGCAGCTCCTTGATCGCAGGCCGGCGTCGGCGTAGATGCCGGATCGCTTCCACAATCAGATTCTCTTTGCTGTCGAAGTGATAGAGCAGAGTGCGAGGGGAGACCCCCAGATCGGACGCCAAGGGTCTCAGGGTGAGTCCGTGGAGTCCTCGATTCAGAAGCGAGTCTGCTGCGCTATCGAGAAGTCTGGCAGTGATCTGGGGGTCCTGAGGTCTGGCCACCCCCTATTCTTACCACGGTTGTTTCAGTAATGTGGAGGCATGTGCTCGCAACATTTTGAACCTACTCGTGATGACCTGCGCTCCGCGCTCGCCTATGGTGTGGGGATCTGGGGGCTGGCGACGACGGTCATCGTGATAGCCGGCCCGATTCTCGTACCCGCTGCGGGATCTGTCATTGCCGTAGGAGTGACTGTTCTGTACGCCCTGGGGGCGCTGCTGGTGTCTACCTCGCCTACAGCGTCTACCGGCTGAGGCGCCCAGATACCTTGATGCTTCGCCTTGTTTTCGGGACGACAGCCGCTGCGTCGGGTCTCATTCTTGACGCAGTGACCTATGCCGTGTGTGCTGGACGCTATCCTGCCTTGTCCGGCTCTCAGCAAGGATCGATAGCGTTCTTCTTGGTGGCCGCCTACGGTGCCATGCTTCTTGCTCCGCATCTACGTCGTCGTCGCGGTTAGCGACGGTGACCTTGGCTGGGGTACGGGGACGGAATCAACGAAGGCCTGCGCCGCCGGGCTGGGGTTGAAGGAGTCCCAAGCGAGGTACTCCACCCGGACGGGGCCATCGCTGACTGGGATGCACGCGCAGCCGGGCACCTCGCGGGCCACGCTGGGAGCAACAAGCGCCGCCCCCAGCCCCCTGACGCACGAGGCCCGTGAGCAGCTCAGCCGTATTCACCTCGAAGCTCACCTCGCGGCGGAGCCCCGCCCCTGTCAAAGGCCAGGTCGGACTGCTCGCGTCCCGACGACCCCTGCCGGAAAGTCCACGAAAGGCTCATCGGCCAGGTCCTCAAGACGGAGCCGGTGCTGGCCTGCCAGTCGGTGATCCACCGGCAGCACCGCCACCAGGTGCTCCCGCGAGAGCTCTCGCGTCTGCACGCCCTGCGGCGTGACGGCCTCCGCCAGGCCGAGGAAGCCCACGTCCAGCGTCCCCGCGGCGATACGACGGAGGAAGTCATCGCTGCCGCCAGTGCGCACGTGCACGCTGACCTCGGGATGGTTGCGACGGAATGCACCCAGGACGGCCGCAACGTCCACCGCAGTGACGGTGGGGATCACTCCGATGGTCAACGAGCCCCTGATCTCCCCGTGGGCGGCCGCTGCCGCGACCTTCGCGCGCTCCGCCGCCTGCAGGCATAACCGCGCCTGCTTCACGAACGCTTCTCCGGCGGGTGTCACCCCCACCTTGCGGCTCGTGCGCGCGAACAGCGTCACCCCCAGCTCGCTCTCCAGCGACTTGATCTGACGACTCAGGGCCGACTGCACCACGAAGCACCGCTCGGCCGCGCGAGTGAAGCTCTGCTCCTCAGCAATGGCCACGGCGTATCTCATCTGCTGCAGCTCCACCCATCAATCTTAGAAGAGCATCGCTGTCATCTCATCTATGTCATCGACGAATCGATGTGCGCCCTTCAGGCTGGAGGCATGACGACTCATGCCGCCCCCTCCAGCGCCACGCGCGACTCCAGGTCGGCCGCGCCCGGCGGTGCCCTGTCAGACGACCGGATGAGAATCACCTGGATCGCCCTGACGGCCCTGGCGCCGGCCGTCTGGGGGACGACGTACATCGTCACCACTCGAGCCCTTCCATCTGGTCATCCGGTCTTCGCCGCGCTGATGCGCACACTTCCTGCGGGTGCCCTCGCCCTCCTGGCCGCACGGCAGCTGCCGCGCGGAACCTGGTGGTGGAAGAGTCTCGTCCTCGGGGCTCTCAACATGACGTGCTTCTTCCCCTGCTCTTCGTCGCCGCGCAGCGCCTGCCCGGGGGCGTGGCCGCGACACTCGGGGCCGCGCAACCGATCATCGTCGCGGGCCTCGCCGTCACTGTGCTCGGTGAACGCCTGTCGGCATGGAGGCTGATATGGGGCGTGAGCGGCGTCGTCGGTATCGCACTCGTCGTCCTGGGACCACAGGCACAGCTCGACGCCCTCGGAGTGGCGGCCGGCCTGGGCGGTGCCGTCTCCATGGGCCTGGGAGTCGTCCTCACTAAACGCTGGGGCAGGCCCGACGGCATCAGCGCCCTCGGCCTGGCCGGCTGGCAGCTCACCGGCGCCGGCCTGCTGCTGATCGTGCCCGCCCTCGTCCTCGACGGCATCCCAGCCGGAATCGGTACCAGAGCCGTAGCGGGATACGCCTGGCTCGGGCTCGTGGGAGGGCTGGCCGCCTACGTCCTCTGGTTCGAGGGCATACGCCGACTGCCGGTCACGCCGACGACGCTGCTGGGCCTGCTCTCACCCCTGACCGCGGCACTCCTCGGGCACGTCATCGCCGGTGAGGCGCTCACGCCTCTCCAGCTCCTGGGATTCGCGCTCGCTCTGACCGCGATGAGCGCGGGCCAGCTCGCCCCGCCCTCTTCCCGATCCTCCTCTCGAAAGGACCCGTCATGAGAATCATCGTCCTGGGTGCCACCGGCATGGCCGGAACAGCCGTCGTCAATGAGGCACTGAGCCGCGGTCACGAGGTGACCGCCGTCTCCCGGCGGCGACGCCATCGGGCCGGCGCCGGCGTCACCTCATGCCTGCTGGACGTCACCGACGTCGGGAGCGTGGCCGGCCTCCTGAAAGACAGTGATGCCGCCGTCGTCGCACTCCGCCCACCTGCGGGTCACGAGAGCGACCTGGTCCGACTGACGGAGGCTGTCCTGGACGCCGCCTCCAGGAGCCGAACGCCCCTGCTCATCATCGGGGGCGCAGCCCCACTGAGCTCGCCCAGCGATCCCGGCACCCTCGCCATTGACGACCCCACCATTGTGCCGCCGGCCTGGAAAGACGTGGCTCAGGCGAGTCTCGATCAGTTCCGTGCCTGCCAGGCGCACGGCTACGAGGGCTGGGTCTATCTCAGCCCGCCGGCGATCTTCGGCCCGGGAGACGTCACCGGCTCCTACCGCCGCGGAACCACCACGCTTCTGCGGGACGCCCACGGAGAATCCCGCATCAGCCCCGAGGACCTTGCTCTCGCCGTCGTCGATGAGCTGGAGCACCCCGGTGGCGAGCAGCATGTCACCGTCATCGCCTCGCCCCGAGGGGACTCAGACCCAGGACGACAGAAGCATGTGATGGATCCAGAAGGAACGTGAGACTGTCTGTCCGGTCCAGATCGGCCACCAGAAGGCCGCCGCCGCGCAGGCCAGGAGCGTGACCGCGATGATGAGGCAGATGCCCTCGGTGCGGATCTGCCACGTGGGTGCCATCGTCCAGTTCGATAGGAAGGCCCACGCCCGGCGCCGGCCGGCCGGCTGCGGAGCGCCGTCGTCGGACGATGCCGGCGTGGCGGTGCCCGACGACGGCGACAGGTCCGGGTAGCCGGTCAGCTCCTTGTAGGTCTGCTGCGTCGCATCGGCCCGAGGGTCGGTGACGGAGGCGTCGCTGCCGGACTCGAGGTCGTCGTCGGCATCGGTCGAGGTCGTGCTGATGCGGTACATGCCGGGATCGGTCTCCACCACCGGGGGTGTCCACACGGGCGTGCGCCCGAACTGCGGACCGAAACCCAGGAATCTGGCCCCCACACCTCGCCATGGCCGGATGTCCGGGCCGATCTGTCCCCTCCTGAGGGCCTCCATCTGCGCCTTGGCGCTCGTCGAGCCCGGCAGTGGTGGCAGCAGCCCGGAAGCCATGCCCAGCGCCAGCACGAGAACGAGTACGACGCAGGGTACGAAGGCCACCGTGTAGAAGGTGAAGATGGTGCGGTCCCGGTACTGGAACCACGGCACGTACAGGCCCAGGTAGCCGATAAGAGGCACCCAGGCCCGCCAGTCGCGGTTCTTCACCCCGATGATGATCACGGCCACCAGCGCCACCACGGCTGACCACCAGATGACGATGTTCCCGATCGAGGTGATCGCCTGAATGCACTCCCCGTCCCAACAGGTCTGCGGTACCTGCGCCTTCTCTTGCCAGAAGAAGGAGGTCGGCCGGGTCTGCAGCAGCCAGCCGGAGGGCTTCGACTGGTACGGGTGCGCAGCGGCCAGACCCACGTGGAACTCGTAGGTCCTCTGGTGGTAGGCGATGAAGTCGTTGATGTTGTAGAGCACCGAGTCGTTGACGTGCCCGGGCAGCCAAGGGACAGGAACTGACCCGCCATGCTTGAGCTGGCTCTCCGCCCAGCCGTGCATGTAGGCGCCGGGGTGGGTGAACCAGGACCACCAGCAGGCGACGTAGACCGCGACGGCCGCCGGCACCATGTGGAGGAAGTCGCTCACACCCTGGGCGACGGTCCCTCCAGGAACCAGGCCCGCGCCCTGACCCGCCGCAGTGCGAGCGTGTCCCAGGTGACGACGACGATGCCGGAGGCCGCCACCAGGTAGAGCCCCGACCACTTGATGGAGCAGGTCAGACCCAGTGCGATGCCGGCCGCCAGCAGCCAGAAGCGGAAGGTGGCGTGCGGGGCCCGCGCCCCGGGTCTCGTCCCCGCCATCTTGCGGGCCAACCTCGCCCGCGACCACTCCCGGTCCCGGACCAGGCAGTACAGGGTCACGGTGGCGAAGAAGCCGATGAACACGTCCAGCAGCCCGATGCGCGACTCGGTCAGGGCCACGCCGTCGATCGCCAGGAACAGCCCGGCCAGGCCCGCCAGCAGGGGCGAGCGGGTCAGGCGCATCGTCAGACGCGCCAGCAGCATCACCGTGAGGATCCCGGCGATGGCCGGCATGATCCGCCAGCCGAAGGGCGAGGCCGGCCCGAAGACCTCCATGCCGGCGCCGATGAGCCACTTGCCCAGCTGGGGGTGGACGACGTAGGCGGCGTTATCAGTCAGTTTGGAGAAGTCCCCGATGGCGAAGGCCGCATCGGCGTTGTCCTTCCAGCTCCCCTCATAACCCAGGCGCCACAGGGAGTAGGCGTCCTTGACGTAGTAGATCTCATCGAACATGAGCGTCTTGGGATGGTTCAGCCCGATGAGGCGCAGCAGCGCTGCGATGACTCCGACGACGCCGGTGACGATCCAGCCGCGGACCCTCACGGCGCGGGGCATCACGTGATCCAGCGGGCCCAGCCCGAGCAGGGTGCGCGCTCGTTCTCGGTGCGTTCCCCATCGTCGGTCACCTTACGATGGTGATTCAGCGACGCTGTCGGCACCGGCAGAGTGCGCAGCTCCGGCTCGGTGCGCTCCTCGATGGCGGGCTCGGCCGGTGCGGGGCCTGTGGCCTCATCCCGCCCCAGGGCGGGTTCCTGTGCTCGTTCCTGCTCCACGTCCGGGCCGGAGGAACCGTCACGGGACTGCTCGGGGGACTGTTCAGGGGACAGCGCGCTCGGAGTCGTCACACCCCGAGTCTAGGCGGCAGCCTCTTCGAGAGCGCACCGACATACTGTGTCCCTATGATTGAGAGCAGCCCGTCCGCAGAAGCCGCGATTGTCGAATGCGGCCACGATGACAGACTCGGCCCGGGTGACCAGGACGAATCCACTGCCGACGACGGCCTCGCTGCTCCCGCCGCCCACAGCCCCGACCTGCGGGGCGGGACGATCACCCTGGCCGCCACCCCGATAGGCAACGTCTCCGACGCGTCCCTGCGCCTGCGCCGCGCCCTGGAGCAGGCCGACCTCATTGCCGCCGAGGACACCCGCCGGCTGCGGGCCCTGGCCCAGCGCCTCGACGTCGAGTCCTGTGGGCGCGTCATCGCCTTCCACGAGCACAATGAGCGTGAGCGCGCCCCCGAGCTGCTCGAGGCCGCCCGCAGCGGCCTGCGCGTCCTGGTCGTCTCCGACGCCGGGATGCCATCGGTCTCCGACCCCGGGTACCGGCTCGTCCAGGCCGCGGTCCGCGAGCAGGTGCCCGTCACCGTCGCACCGGGCCCCTCAGCGGTACTGACCGCTCTGGCCCTGTCCGGGCTGGCCTCCGACCGGTTCTGCTTCGAGGGATTCCTGCCGCGCAAGCCGGGGGAGCGGCGCCGGGCCCTGGAGTCCCTGGCCACCCAGGAGCGCACCATGATCTTCCTGGAGTCGCCCCGCCGCGTCCACGACTCCCTGGCGGCCATGGCCGGGGTTCTCGGTGCTGATCGCCCCGCGGCACTGTGCCGGGAGCTGACCAAGACCCATGAGCAGGTGCTGCGGGCCACGCTGGCCGAGCTGGCCCGGGCCACGGCCGACGGCGTCCTGGGGGAGGTGGTTCTCGTCGTCGCCGGAGCCGAGCCCGCCGCCGCCAGCCCCCAGGACGTCGCGCGCCGGGCCCTGGCGCTGGCCGAGAGCGGCATGCGCCTCAAGGCGGCTGCGGCCCAGGCGGCCGCCGAGGGCGGCCTGCGCCCCAACGAGGTCTACCGCGCGGCCCTGGAGCTGCGTAATACCGCAGACTGACCCGACCGGGTCCCCGGCGCGGCCGATCCCGCTATGGTCGGGTCATGAACACTGAGCACCGCACCGGTTCCCAGGCCCGCGCTCGCCGGGCCCTCATCGTCGTCGACGTCCAGCCCACCTTCTGCGAGGGAGGCGCTCTGGCGGTGGCCGGCGGCAACGCCGTCGCCGAGCGCATCGCCACCCACCTGTCCTCCCACCGGGGGGACTACGACCTGGTGGTCACCACCCAGGACTGGCACATCGATCCCGGTGAGCACTTCTCCAGCGAGCCCGACTTCGTCGACACCTGGCCCGTTCACGGCGTGGCCGACTCCGCCGAGGCCCAGCTCCATCCCGCCCTGAGCGGCCTGGACGCCGACGCCGCCGTGAAGAAGGGCCAGTACGCCGCCGCCTACTCCGGTTTCGAAGGCGTTGACGAGGACGGCCGCACCCTGGCCGACATCCTGGGCGCCGCCGGCATCGAGCCGTCGACGTCGTCGGCCTGGCCGAGTCCCACTGCGTCAAGGACACCGCCCTGGACGCGGCCCGGCAGGGCTACCGGGTGCGGGTTCTGACCGACCTGACCGAGCCGGTCAGCCCCGAGCTGGGACGTGTCGCCCGCGCCGACATGAGCGCCGCCGGCATCGAGCTGGCGCCCTCCTACTGAAGCGCTGTCGACACCGGCCACCAACCTGTTCACCAGGCTGTGGCCCCGAGCAACAGGGGTGCCCTCGCCGAATTCTCTCGGCGAGGGCACCCCTGCGTCGGCTGAGACGGGCTACTGGGCCGGCCAGCCACCGGGCTGCTGGTACGGGCCCGGCTGTCCGGGGTGCCCCTGCTGGTTGTACGGCCCCTGCTGCACAGGCTGGGTGAACACCGACGGCTGCTCGGGCTGAGCCTGCTGCTGAGCCGGTTGCTGCCCCGTCCAACCGAACTGGGCGGTCGGCGCTATTTGCGAGTACTGAGGCGCAGCTCCTGCCCCGGCCGCCGAGGGCGCGTAAGGGGCCTGCTGGGGCGCCGGCTCCGGCTGCTGGTACTGGGGCTGCTGGGCGTACTGCGGCGGCTGCTCGGACTGCCAGGCGCCCTGCGTGTAGACGGTCGGGGGTACCGGGGGCCGCCCCGGTCATCGTGCTGAACGCCTCACCCGTCGCGGTCGGGGGCCGTACCGGCGGCTGCCAGCTTGGAGCGCCAGGCCATGCCGCCGGCGCCCATCGCCAGGCCCACGACCCCCATGATGATCGCCCCGACAAGCCCGAACAGTGACAGCAAGGTGGCCTTCGCTGACGAGGGGGCGACGATCTCGCCCACGGAGACTCCCGCGGTGTTGTTGCAGTCAACGGTGTAGGCGCCCGACTTCTGGGAGGAGAAGGTCGAGAAGAGCTGGCCGCCCTTGACCTTCGTGGACGACGAGCTGGATTTCGTGGCGACGTCGTCGCCATCGGGCGAGGTCACCGAGCACTCCGGCGCGTCATCGCCGTCGCTGTAGAACAGCCCGTAGGTGCTGCCCTTGTCCAGCTCCACCGTGGCGGCCTGGTCCTCCGGCAGGCTGGCGACGGTGGCGTTGAACTGGCTGCGGGTGACCGCCGAGCCGATCCCGCCGATGACGGCGATGAGGAGGATGGCCAGCCCGGCCACCGCCAACGCCGTTGGCACGGCCAGGCTCCTGGACGTCGTCGACTGGCTCGCGGCACCCGGGTAGCCGGCCTGGGGCGTCTGGAGCGGTGCGGCCGGCGAGTACTGCGGAGGCCGGCCGCCGGCCAGGGCGGGGTCGTAGCCGTTCGCCGCCCAGCCTGCTGAGTTCGCTGAGTACTGGGAGCCGGGGTACTGGGACATAACTGGCCTTTCTGGTCCATCGTGTCCGTGTGAGAAGCGCGTGGGAACACGTCATGACGGCGTGCACGGCAGCATCGCGATGCTGAGACCTCACGCACCCCGAGACCTGTCGGGAGGTGCTGAAACGTGCCGGAACACCCACCGAGCGGACGCCGCACGACTCGGACAGACTACCGGGTGCCGGTGCGGCCCCGCAGGCCGTGGACCGGATCCGCGGCCGTGGACTGAAGCGGCCGGGAACCCGATAGGCTGACCTCCATGACCCATATCCTGTCCGCAGTCGCCTGGCCGTACGCCAACGGCCCGCGTCACATCGGCCACGTCGCCGGCTTCGGTGTCCCCTCTGACGTCTTCTCGCGCTACATGCGCATGGCCGGTCATGACGTCCTCATGGTCTCGGGCACCGATGAGCACGGCACCCCGATCCTCGTCGCCGCCGACGAGGAGGGCCTCAGCGCCCGTGAGCTCGCCGACCGCAACAACCGGCTCATCGTCGAGGACCTCGTGGCCCTGGGCCTGTCCTACGACCTGTTCACCCGCACCACCGCCGGCAACCACTACCACGTGGTCCAGGACATGTTCACCACCGTGCGGGACAACGGCTACATGGTCCAGCAGGTGACCCGCTCAGCGATCTCGCCCTCCACCGGGCGCACCCTGCCCGACCGCTACATCGAGGGCACCTGCCCGATCTGCGGCGCCGAGGGCGCCCGCGGGGACCAGTGCGACACCTGCGGCAACCAGCTCGACCCCACCGACCTCATCAGCCCGCGCTCGCGGATCAACGGCGAGACCCCCGAGTTCGTGGAGACCACCCACTGGTTCCTGGACCTGCCCGCCCTGGCTCAGGCCCTGGGCGCCTGGCTCGACGAGCGCGAGGCCTCCGGCACCTGGCGGCCCAACGTCATCAAGTTCTCCCAGAACCTCCTGGACGACATCCGCCCGCGCGCCATGACCCGGGACATCGACTGGGGCATCCCGGTGCCCGGCTGGGAGGACCAGCCCACCAAGCGCCTCTACGTCTGGTTCGACGCCGTCATCGGCTACCTGTCCGCCTCCGTGGAGTGGGCGCGCCGCAGCGGCGACCCCGAGGCGTGGCGCGCCTGGTGGAACGATCCGCAGGCCCTGTCCTACTACTTCATGGGCAAGGACAACATCGTCTTCCACTCCCAGATCTGGCCGGCTGAGCTCCTGGGCTACAACGGCCAGGGCGAGAGCGGCGGCGAGCCCGGGCGCCTGGGCGTGCTCAACCTGCCCACCGAGGTCGTCTCCAGCGAGTTCCTCACCATGGAGGGCAAGAAGTTCTCCTCATCCCACGGCATCGTCATCTACGTGCGCGACTTCCTCCAGCGCTACCAGGCCGACGCCCTGCGCTACTTCATCTGCGCGGCCGGCCCGGAGACCGCGGACGCGGACTTCACCTGGGCGGAGTTCGTGCGGCGCACCAACGGCGAGCTCGTGGCCGGCTGGGGCAACCTCGTCAACCGCACCGCCTCCATGATCCACAAGCGCTTCGGACAGATCCCCGAGCCCGCCGAGCTGCAGGACATCGACCGGGTCCTGCTCGACGCCGTCGAGGCCGGCTTCGCCTCCGTGGGCGACCTCATCGCCCAGCACCGTCAGAAGGCGGCCCTGGGAGAGGCGATGCGTCTGGTCGGCGAGGCCAACAAGTATGTGGCCGACACCCAGCCCTTCAAGCTCAAGGGCGAGGACCCCGCCACCCAGGCCCGCCTGGCCACGGTCCTGCACACGCTGGCCCAGGCGGTCGCCGACCTCAACCTCATGCTCTCGCCCTTCCTGCCGCACGCCGCCAACGACGTCGACCGGGTCCTGGGCGGACGCGGCCGGATCGCCCCGATGCCCCGTGTCGAGGAGGTCGACGAGCTCGACCCCGAGCACCTGCCCGAGGCCTTCGACGGCCGCACCGGCTACCCGGTCATCACCGGCGACTACCGGGACGCTCCCACCTGGGGGCGCCACCCGGTCGCCGTCGGCACCCCCGTGGACAAGCCGGCCCCGGTGTTCACCAAGCTGGACGAGTCGATCGTCGAGGTCGAGCTGGCCCGTTACGCCGGCTCCGTGCCTGACGACGTCACCGGCTCCTGAGGGCGCATGGGCTCGAGGAAGCGCGACCGCTCCTGGCCGCCGGCCGACGCCGTCGCCCCCCCTGGCGGCCCCGGTCACCGACAACCACACGCACCTGCCGGTTCCCGCGGACCCCGGCGGCCCCGGCTCGGAGGCGCCGCTGAGCGCCGCCGAGCTGGTCGGGCGCGCCGCCGCCGTCGGCGTCACCCGCGTGGTGACCTCCGCCTGCGAGGTCACCACCTGGGAGGAGAGCCTGGCCCTGGCCCGAGAGCTGCCAGGGGTGCGCGTGGCCCTGGCCGTGCACCCCAACGAGGCCGTCCTCCACGCCGGGGTGCGCGAGACCGGGCCCGACGGGCTCGCACCGCGCGCCCGGGCGCACCACGCCGAGCCGCTCGAGGAGGTCATGGTCCGCCTGGAGGGGACGCTCAGGGCGAACGCCGACGTCGTCGTCGCCGTCGGAGAGAGTGGCCTGGATTTCTTCCGCACCGGTGAAAAGGGGGCCGCCGCTCAGCGCGAGGCCTTCCGGGCGCACATCGCCCTGGCCAAGGACCTCGACCTGCCCCTGCAGATCCACGACCGTGACGCGCACGCCGCCTGCGTGGAGGTGCTCAAGGCCGACGGCGCCCCGGGACGCACCGTCTTCCACTGCTTCTCAGGCGGTCCGCACCTGGCCGCCGCCTGCGCCGAGCACGGCTGGTACGCCTCCGTCGCCGGTCCGCTCACTATCCGGCCAACGACTCCCTGCGCGAGGCGGTCGCCGCCCTGCCCGGCGAGCTCCTCCTGGTGGAGACCGACGCCCCCTACCTTCCTCCCAGGCGCTGGCGCGGCCGCCCCAACGCCTCCTACCTCCTGGGCGACACGGTCCGCTTCCTGGCCGAGCAGCGGGGCCTGAGTGAGGAAGACCTCTGCCTCCGCCTGCAGGCCACCACTGAGGCGGTCTACGGGTCCTGGTGATCGCCTCGGCCATCCGGGGCCGCCCTCGGTGCTCCGACCTACGGCTGCTGACGTCCTGCGGGAAGGGTGCCCGGAATCCGGGGAAGAGGGAAAGAGGCGACGGCGGATCCCGGGCGGCCGATTTTGTCCGGACGGCGGTTCCCAGGTTGCCATCGTTCACTCAGGACTGTCCCAGGTAGATAGCAGGTGGGGATCAGGGCCTCTCTGCACGGTTCCATCACAAGCCCACAGGGTGTGAGCAGGTGCATTGGCACGCCCCTGGGTCATCGGTTACGGTGACATGCAGTCGTCAAACGAAGGAAGTTCTATCGTGGGTCGTCACTCCCAGACCAGCTCCCTGAGTACCACACTCACCGGCCTCGGCTCCTTGGCCTCCAAGAGGCGGGCCGCATCCGGTCTCCATGGCCGTCGTCGTGCCGACGGGCCTGCCAAGACCTCCCTGACCCCCATGCTCTTCAAGGCGGGGGGCGCCGCTGCGGCCTTCTCCCTGGCGGTCTCCGGTGCCGCGTACGCCGCCATCTCCGCGGGGGATGACGAGGGACGCTCCTCCTCGGGCGGTTCCTTCGGGCTGATCGGTGGTGAGTCCGAGGGGCAGGCCAAGGCGTCCGCCACCCAGAAGGCGGGCTCCGGCAAGATCGCCAGCGCTCAGACCTCCACCACCACCGTCGACGAGCCGCAGGTTCACGGCACGGTGAAGAAGGAGACCGACGCGCTGCCCAAGGGTGAGACCAAGGTCGAGACCGCCGGTGTCGACGGACTCGTGCGCACCACCTACGAGGTCACCACCCAGGACGGTAAGGAGATCTCCCGCACCCCGGTCGCCCAGGTCGTCGTCACCCAGAAGGTGGATGAGGTCGTCCTGGTGGGTACCGGGGCTCAGCAGGAGGCCGCTGCCCAGGCCGAGCAGGAGGCCGCCGCCCAGGCTCAGGCTCAGCAGGAGGCTGCTGCTCAGGCTCAGGCTCAGCAGGAGGCCGCCGCCCAGGCCGACGGTGGCGGTGAGGGCTCGGGCAACAGCGCTCCGGCACCCGCGGCCAACCCCGGCGCGGGGACCGACCCCGACAGCGCCAAGGCCATCGCCCGGTCCATGATGGCCGGCCACGGCTGGGGAGACTCCGAGTTCTCCTGCCTGGAGAACCTGTGGACCCGTGAGTCCAGCTGGAACTACCAGGCCGAGAACGCCTCCTCGGGCGCCTACGGCATCCCCCAGGCGCTGCCCGGCAGCAAGATGAGCGAGGTCGCCGACGACTGGGCCACTAACCCCACCACCCAGATCACCTGGGGTCTGAACTACATCTCCGGACGTTACGGCACCCCCTGCTCGGCCTGGGCCCACTCCGAGTCCGTCGGCTGGTACTGAGTCGAATCGGTCACCCGGGACGTCCCCTCGTTCCGCGGTGCCCGGTACATCATCGACGGCGCTCGCCTCCCCGCGTGGGGCGAGCGCCGTCGCCATCGCTATGGGACGCGTGTCACAAAAGAGTGAGGTGGTTTGTTGTCCTCACCATGACGCTTCCACTACCGTGGCACTCGCCGTCGATTGGAAGGACGTCTCCCCATGACTCCCCTCGCCCGTCCCCACGCCCATGCTCTGCCTGAGGATCCGCAGGAACCGGTCTCGCAGGAGGCTCCCCAGGAGCAGTGCGGTATGCGCACCATCGCGCTGCGCGCCGGTCTGGCGGCCCTGGCCCTGTCGGTTGCGGTCTCGGGGGCCGCCTACGCCGCAGTGCGAGCGGGGGAGCCCTCTCGGGCCTCCGGCGTCGAGGCTGGCGGGCAGCGCTCCGACAGTCTGGGTGCTGAGGGCGGTCACAGCAGGGTCTCGGTCACGCCGAACGCGCAGAAGGTGACCACCGAGACGGTTGACGCCACCGACCCCCACGGTTCCGTCCAGCAGGAGAGCAGCGACCTGCCCGAAGGTGAGACCAAGGTGGTCACTCCCGGTGTCGACGGCGTCGTGCGCACCACCTACGAGGTCACCACCGTTGGCGGCAAGGAGGTCTCCCGCACTCCGGTCGCGCAGGTCGTCGTCACCCAGAAGGTGGATGAGGTCGTCCTTGTCGGCACCGGCGCGGCCAAGAAGCAGGAGAGCAAGCAGGACCAGTCTCAGGCGCAGGGCCAGGGCCAGGGCCAGGAGCAGGCTCAGCCTCAGCTCAGCCCCAGGCCCAGACGCAGGGACAGGCCTCGACGCCCTCGGAGTCCTCCGGCGGGTCCGGCGGGAGCACGGGCACGACCGGGAGTGAGGTCGGGGACGACGTCTGGGGCAAGCTCGCCCAGTGCGAGTCCGGTGGCAACCCGCAGACCAACACCGGTAACGGCTTCTACGGCATGTACCAGTTCACCCTGGAGACCTGGCAGTCCCTGGGTGGAACCGGCTATCCTCACGAGGCCGACGCCGCCACCCAGACCGCCATGGCCAAGAAAGCTCCAGGCCCAGGCCGGCTGGGGGCAGTGGCCCGGCTGCGCCGACAAGCTCGGCCTGCGCTGAGCGGCCGGAGCCGCCGCGGGGACGTCACGCACGCTCCGGGACGCGATCATGCGGAGAGCACGCGGCATGTTCCCAGATATCTCACAGTGACAAAAGGTGGGCGCCGGTTACTGTGTCCCCATGACGTTGCCGGCCCCCGATTCACAGGTGCCTCCGGCAGGAGCCGCCCGCGCCGACGGGCACACCCCTGCGGGAGCCTGTGAGGCCACCTCCGAGCCCCCCGCCGATGCCGCCCGCACGGACCGCACCTGCCAGGACCCTCGCGATCCCCGGGATCACAACGCCTTCCCGGGATCCCGGGCCGCCGGCCTGCTGGGCCCCACGGAGGTCCGCGGCCTGTCTCAGGCGCTGGGCATCCGTCCCACCAAGACGCTGGGGCAGAACTTCGTCCACGACGCCGGCACGGTGCGCCGCATCGTGAAGAGTGCGGGCGTGCGCCCCGACGACACGGTCCTGGAGATCGGGCCGGGGCTGGGCTCCCTGACCCTGGCCCTCCTGGAGGCCGGGGCGCGAGTGATCGCCGTCGAGATCGACCCCGCCCTGGCCCGGGCACTGCCCGTCACCGTCGCCGATCGCATGCCCTCAGGCCGCCGGTCGCCTCAGCCTCATCGAGGCCGATGCGCTGAGCATCACCGGTCCGCAGTCGCTGGACGAGACCGGGAACCCTCCCACCCGCCTCGTGGCGAACCTGCCGTACAACGTGGCCGTCCCCGTCCTGCTCACCGCGCTGGAGGCCCTGCCCAGCCTGGAGAGCGTCACCGTCATGGTCCAGTCCGAGGTCGCCGACCGCCTCGCCGCCGAACCCGGCTCGCGGACCTACGGGGTCCCCAGCCTCAAGGCCGCCTGGTACGCCGCGGCCCGTCGCACCCTGACCATCTCACGACACGTCTTCTGGCCCGTGCCCAACGTCGACTCAGCCCTCGTCGAGCTCGTGCGCCGCCGGCCCCCTGCCACGCGCGCCACCCGTGAGCAGGTCTTCGCCGTGGTCGACGCCGCCTTCGCCCAGCGCCGCAAGACCCTGCGCAAGGCCCTGGCGAAGCTCGCCGGAGGGGCCGACGCCGCCGAGAGCGCCCTGCGCGCCGCCGGAATCGACCCGGCGCGGCGCGGCGAGACCCTCGACATCACCGCCTTCGCCGCCCTGGCCGAGGTGCTGCAGCCCGTCGCCGCCGACGAGGCCGCTGCGCCAACGCCTCCCACCTCACAGGAGCAGTCATGAGCCATCTGCGTGCCGTTCCCGACGGCCCCACCGGTCCGCGCGAGTCCTCCACGCCGCCGCCCCGCAGCGGCTCGGCCAGCTCGGTGCGCGTCGAGGCCCCGGGCAAGGTCAACCTCTTCCTGTCCGTCGGCGCCCCCGGCACCGACGGCTACCACCCGCTCACCACGGTCTTCCAGGCGGTCCGCCTCATCGAGACCGTCACCGCCCGCCGACAGTCCGCTCAGGACCACGGCACCGTCACGCTCACCCTCGAGGAGCCCGACGCCGACGTCCCCGTCGATGACTCCAACCTGGCCGTGCGGGCCGCCACGCTCCTGGCGCAGACCGCCGGCGTCGGCGAGGGAGTCGACCTCCTGCTGCGCAAGCGCGTTCCCGTCGCCGGCGGAATGGCCGGAGGGTCCGCCGACGCCGCCGCCGCCCTCGTGGCGTGCAACGCCCTATGGGGCACGGGCCTGTCCCTGCCCGAGCTCTCCGCCCTGGCCGCCCGCCTCGGGGCCGACGTCCCCTTCCCCCTGACCGGGGCCACCGCCGTCGGGAGCGGCCGCGGCGACCGCGTCACCCCGATCATGACCCGGGGCGCCTACCACTGGGTCTTCGCCCCTGGCCGATGAGGGCCTGTCCACGCCGGCGGTCTTCCGGCGCTTCGACGAGCTGGCCGGCATCGTCCCGGCCGGCGCAGGCCGGGGTGCAGGATTCACCGGCGGTCCCGTGGCGCGGGACGTGCCCGAGGCCCTCACCGCCGCCCTGCGCGCCGGGGATGCCCGTGCCCTGGCGGGCTCCCTCCACAACGACCTCCAGGCCGCCGCCCTCGACCTGCGCCCCGAGCTGGCCCGGGTCATCGCCGTGGCCGAGGAGGCCGGGGCCCTGCGCGCCATCGTCTCCGGCTCCGGCCCCACCATCGCCGCCCTCGTCGAGGACCCCGGCAGCGCCCAGCGGGTCTCGCGCGCGCTGAAGGCCTCGGGCCTGGTGGCCGACGTCCTGCGCGCCGACGCCCCCGTGGCCGGCGCCCGGGTGGTGGGCTGATGGCGCACCTGCTCGGCGTGGAGAACCTGCGTCTGACGGTCGGCTCCCGCCTGCTCCTGGACGAGGTCACCCTGGGGCTGGAGGACGGCACGCGTGTCGGTGTCCTGGGCCCCAACGGTGCCGGCAAGTCCACCTTCCTGGCGGCCCTGGCCGGTCGGCGCGAGCCCGACGGCGGCCGCGTCACCCGCACCGGCGGCGTGAGCGTGGCCGTCCTCAGCCAGACCGACGACCTGCCGCCGGGCGCCACCGTGCGCACCGCCATCCACGGCCAGGCACCCGAGCACGAGTGGGCCTCCGATCCGGCCGTGCGGGACATCCACGCCGGGCTCATCGCCGACCTCGACCTGTCCGCCGACGTCGCCACCCTCTCCGGTGGGCAGCGCCGTCGCGTCGCCCTGGCCGCCGTCCTCACCCGCCGCGCCGACGTCGTCATCCTCGACGAGCCCACCAACCACCTCGACGTCGAGGGCGTGGACTGGCTCGCCCGCCACCTGCGGGCCCGCTTCAACGGCCCGGGCGGCCGCGGCTCCGGCGCCCTGGTCACCGTCACCCACGACCGCTGGTTCCTGGACGCCATCTGCACCAATGTCTGGGAGGTCGTCCCCGGCGTCGACCCCGGCGGCGAGCGCCCCCAGGCGGCCGGCCGCATCGAGACCTACGACGGCGGGTACGCCGCCTACGTCCTGGCCCGGGCCGAGCGCGCCCGCCAGGCCGCCGTGGCCGCCGTCAAGCGCGAGAACCTCCTGCGCAAGGAGCTGGCCTGGCTGCGCCGCGGCGCCCCCGCCCGCACCTCCAAGCCCCGCTTCCGCATCGATGCCGCCGAGGCCCTCATCGCCGACGTGCCGCCCCCTCGCGACACCGTGGCGCTGACCGCCATGGCCACCGCCCGCCTGGGCAAGAAGGTCCTCGACCTCGAGGACGTCACCGTGCGCTACCCCGGTCCGCCCACCGACACCGGCGAGGCGACCCAGCGGGAGGTCCTGCGCCGAGTCACCTGGCGGCTCGCACCCGGCGAGCGGGTCGGCGTCGTCGGCGTCAACGGTGCTGGTAAGACCACCCTGCTGCGTCTGCTCGAAGGTACCCAGGAACCCACTGGCGGCCGCGTCGTCCGCGGCAAGACCGTCCAGGTGGCCACCCTGTCCCAGTCCACTCACGAGCTCGACGCGCTCGCGGACCTGCGCGTCGTCGAGGCCGTGGCCATGGTGGGGGAGAGGGTCGTCGTCGGGGACAAGGAGATGACTGCGGCCCAGCTCGTCGAGCGTCTGGGCTTCACCCGCCAGCGCGCCTGGACCCGGGTGGGCGAGGTCAGCGGCGGGGAGCGCCGCCGCCTCCAGCTCCTGCGCCTGCTCATGACCGAGCCCAACGTGCTCCTGCTCGACGAGCCCACCAACGACCTCGACACCGACACCCTGGCCGCCGTCGAGGACATCCTCGACTCCTTCCCCGGCACCCTCGTGGTCGTCTCCCACGACCGCTACCTTCTGGAACGGGTGACCGACCACCAGGTCGCGCTGCTGGGGGACGGCAGCGTGCGCGATCTGCCCGGCGGGGTCGAGCAGTACCTCCAGATGCGCCGCGAGGCCATGGGAGCCCCCGGCAGCCCGAGAGCCTCAGCGGGGGCCGCGCCATCCGCGGCGACGCGGGCGGCAGCTGAGCCCTCGTCTGAGCGCAGCGCCTCGAGCGGGGCCCGCCGCCACGAGGCCAGGAAGGCGCTGGGGCGCATCGAGCGGAAGATGGAGCGCGCGGCTCAGTCGCTCGCCGCGCTGCACGCGCGCATGGAGGAGGTCTCCGCCGACCCGAACCGGGTGGGGGAGCTGGCCGAGCTCGGCCGTGAGCTCGTGGCCGCTGAGGCGACCCATGCCGATCTGGAGGAGCAGTGGCTCGAGGCGGCGGAGGCGCTGGAGGCCTGAGGGGCGGCGCTGCCGCCGCGCACTGGCGGGGGCCTCGTCGGGAATCGGTGGGGAGGAAGCGGGACGTCGGGGAGAGGGATGAGGGGCAGGGACTTAAGCGGCGTCGTCGTTGCTCGTGACCGCGGGGGCGTCCGTGCCGTTCAGACGACGGGGGCGACCTGGCGGGCCAGCTCGATGAGATGATCCAGGTTGGGAGCGATGTCCTCGGCGGCGGCGCCCCACAGACGCATGACCAGGTCCACCGGGACCGTCGGCAGCCCTGCCAGCCTCAGGACGACGACACCCTGGGTGGGGCCGTTGGACTCGTAGAAGGCGGAGAACCCCACCATGTCCGGGCCCGGCCGCAGGCGCACCAGCTCGGCCTCGGGCAGGAGCGCGGCGACGAGCTGACGCTGGGTGGCACGGCGCCCCTCCTTGGAGCCGTCATCCTTGGCGATCTCCAGGCTGAGGTCGATGACGAAGGGCGGGTGGGCGACGTCGTCGATGTGCATGAGCCGGGCGAAGCGCCCCTGACGCTCCATGGCCTGCAGCTCATTGAGCAGGGACTCCAGCTCGGAGCGCCACTGCGGTCCGGTCACTCCCAGGTGGGCACTGCGGTGCCTGGCCTCCTCCCGCGCCCACCCCGGAGGTGGGAAGGGCGGGATGATCACCCATCGCTGGGGATCAGGAGTGACCGCGATCTGCACTGTGTGTTCCTTCCGAGACCTCGTCCGACTGCGAGGAAGTGGGCTGGGCGCCTACCATGTCTGTCCTATGAGGACCCGAGAGCGACATACGACGATTATGCCTGCATCCGTACACCGCCGTGTGGTCCGCGTGCTGGTGGATGCGGGGCTCATCGTCGCACTCTGTGTCGTCTCGGAGCGTTGCTGTGGAATCTTATTCGCTGTCGGGGCGGTTGTGCTGCTTATTGCTGTGATGACCGCCATGATGGCGATGACAGGCGCCACACCCGGCGGGCTGGTGACCGGGGTCCGTCTCCGGAAGGTGATGGACACGAACAGCCCCCCCTGGACGCTCTGCGGTGATTTACCTCGCATTTCTGGGTCTCTCTTTGGCGGCAACCGCAGGACTGGCCCCCCTGGTGTTGTGGATCCTCTCACTATGGCGTGCCGAACAGCGCACCTGGTTCGATCGGTTGGCCGGGACGGTTCTCCTCAGCGCCAGACCGACCTCTGTGGCGACCTGCTCCCTGGTGGTTGAGGGGTCAGTAATCCCAGTTCTGGGGCCGATTGTTCTCGGGCGTCGGCCGGCCCCCATCGAGTCCCACCCGGATGCGCAGCTCGTCGCGGTGCTCCGTTCGGAGGACTCCGTGTCCAAGACGCACGCCCTATTCGTGCCCGCTTCGGATGGGGTGCTTATCACAGATCTGGGTTCAACGAACGGCACCCACGTCGAGGATGAGGAGGGCGTCCATCGACTCTCGCCCGGCCGACCGGAGTACGTGCACCGGGGACGGCAGGCATACTTGGGTGACGGTGTCTGTATCGTCCGTTGAGGAGAAAAATGATGACAAACAGCCCGAACAGCAGCGCGAACAACGAGGTCTGGTGGACCGAGGGTTCGTGGACAGGCGTGGTCACGCCACATGCTGTGATGATCCTGCCCCCGTCGGTGCCGCAGGACCTCACCGAGCGCCTGTGGCGGCTGCTGCGCAGTGAGGAGGCCTCGCTGACGCGGGCCCTGGATGAGCTGGTGATGGGGATGGGCGGACGTCTGGGTGCGATCCCGGACTTCGTGCTCGCCGTCTCGGCTCCCGAGGACGTCTTCCACGTGGCGCTGCGCGGCGCCCCCCAGATGGAGGTCGACGGCAAGGCACTGGACGCCTCCGCGGTCACCACCTGGTTCGAGACGACGGTGACCGCCCCCAACTCGCTCATCGTCAGCGCGCCCGACGGCGCCGGCCAGGTGCGCCGCCCGGCGGTCGACGCCGTTGTGAGCACCGGCCACCTGGTGCTGCGCGGCTCGGAGAAGTCGAGCGGGACCCCGTCCCCCAGTCGTGCATCGTCGAAGGGGTCCGGCGACTCCGACGACGATGACCCTGATCCGGCTGGTCCTGACTACTCCACCACTTCTGCCGGTTCGGCCGGATCTCCCGCTGCTGCGGTGAGGACCTCTCGGTCCTCCCGCCGGGCATCGCGTCGTGCCTCGCGCCGTCAGTCCGCCTCGTCGGACCGTTCGGAGCAGGACGACTCGTCTGAAGGGGCGCCTGCTGAGACCGCTGCTTCCCCCGACGTCGTCGACGACCTCATCGAGATCGCGCAGGACAACGCCGAGCAGCAGGCCCGCGATGGTGCCGAGCTCGCCGCGTCCCTTGAGACCGCCGAGGCCGCTGAGGCCGCCGAGTCCCACCACCGGTCGGTCGGCGGATTCTGCCGTGGACTCCGATGCCTCTGAGGAGCCGGCCCTGATCACCGCCTCCGAGGGACCCGCTGACCTGCTGGCCGTCGTGGCCGGCATCTCCGAGGCTGCTGAGGCGACGTCGTCGCCCGAGCCGGTCGAGGCTCCTGCAGAGCTGAGCACCCCGGTGGTCGAGGTTGTCGAGGCGGACGCTCCGTCCGCAGAGGCTGAGTCCTTCGAGTCCTTCGAGTCCGTTGAGTCCGTTGAGGCTCCTGTCGTGGCCCTGGACGCCCAGGCCCCTGAGGCTGCCGAGGTCGCCACCCAGTCCTCGCCGGAGGCTTCCGATGAGGACCCGCTGATCGCTCCCGTCTTCGATATCCCGGCCCTGCCGATCCCCTCCGCTCAGGAGGCAGAGGCCATGATCCCGCCCCTCCGCCCCCCCGTCGAGCGAGGATCTTGAGGCTACTGGTATCAAGGACGCTGCCGCTGAGGTCACCGAGGTCGCCCAGACCCCGGCCGACTTCGTGCCTGTTGAGGCCGCCGTGGTCGCGGAGGCCACTGCTGTTGCCGAGGCCGCCGCGCAGGCGCACGCCGAGGAAGAGCCCGTACGCTCCGGGGACCATGACGGGCAGACCATCAACGGCCTGCCCGAGGACCTCTCCCAGGAGCTGCGCGCCGAGCTGCTCAACCAGGGGCTCGGTCCCCTGGAGCCGGGCCAGTCGGCGGAGGCCGCCGAGTCGGCCGGATCCGCAGCCGCGGCGGCGACGGTGGTGGAGCTCGTGCATCCCTCCGCCGATGAGCCCTCGAGCGCGGACCTCGGTCGCGGGGACCATGACGGGCAGACCATCAACGGCCTGCCCGAGGACCTGGTCGGCGAGCTCGTCTCCCTCGTGGGAGCCGGACCCTCCAGCCCGGCGTCCCCGGTCTCGGCGAGCTCTCCCAGTGAACCCGACGCCATACGGATCGTGCTGTCGGCGGTGTGCCCCCAGGGTCACCCCAACCCCACGAACTACACCGTGTGCCGCGTCTGCGGAGCTGAGCTCAACCGCCCGGCCAAGTCGGTGGCCTGCCCCCCTCTGGGGCGCGTGGTCATCTCCGGCGGCGAGAGCATCGAGCTCAACCGTCCCCTCCTGGTGGGTCGCAACCCTGTGGCCGACGACATCACCAGCGTCGCGGAGGTACCCCTCCGTCCGCTGATCGTCGCCAGTCCCAACCAGCTCGTCTCCCGCAACCACATCCTCATCGACCTGGATGCGTGGAGCGTTCTGGCCCAGGACCTGGGCAACTGCAACGGCACTGTTCTCAACCGCCAGAACGAGGCGCCCGTGCGCCTGTCCTCGGCGAATCCGGTGCTCCTGCGCAGCGGAGACGTCCTCGACCTCGGCGATGGTCAGACCCTCGCCTTTGAGAACCTCCCCTGATGCTGGATCACAAGGGGCCGCCTCCGGTCATCTCCGGGTTCACGTACCTGGAGAGGCTCGGAGCGGGAGGCTACTCCACGGTCTACCTCTTCGAGCAGCACATGCCCCGCCGCGAGGTCGCGGTCAAGGTCATGAACGCTGACGTTGAGGACAAGACCGCCTCCCGCTTCGAGTCGGAGGCGAACCTCATGGCGCGGGTCTCCTCCCACCCGGCCATCCTGTCCATCTACGGAGCGGGAGTCTCCGCCGACGGCCACCCCTTCCTGGTCATGGAGTACTGCCCGCCGCCGCAGCTGGGCGCCATCTTGCGTCAGGGTCCCCTCAATGTCGCTGAGACCCTGTCGACGGCGATCCAGATCGCCGGGGCGGTGGAGACCGCTCACCGGGCCGGCATCGTCCACCGAGACATCAAGCCCGCCAACATCCTGTTCACCACTATCGTCGTCCAGTGCTCTCGGACTTCGGCATCTCCGCCATGAGTGGTCCGGAAGGAACCGAGGAGCTGCGGGGGATGAGCGTGCCCTGGGCTCCCCCCGAGCAGCTGGTCGGGATGCGCTCGGCCAATCCCGCCTCCGATATCTACTCCCTGGGTGCGACCACCTTCGCGATGCTCACGGGGCGCAGCCCCTTCGAGACCGACGGCATCCCGGATGTCTACGAGCTCTCCCGCCGTATCGTCAAGGACCCCCTGCCCCCGCTGGGTCGTCAGGACGCCCCGCCGTCGTTGCACCGCGTGCTGTCGGTGGCGATGGACAAGAACCCGGACTCCCGCTACCCGACGGCACTGGCCTTCGCCCGGGCGCTCCAGCAGGTCCAGGCCGAGCTCGACCTGCCGATCACGACCGTCGACCTGTTCCAGGAGCCGGACAAGGCCGCGAAGTCCGTCAGGCGCCCCAACCCCGACGAGGCCGACACCGCCACGAAGATGGGGGTCTTCAACCAGGTCGACGTCACCAGTGAGCACATCGCCATGCGGGTGGATCCCGACGGCGAGGACAAGGGCTCGACGTCGGACTCGGAGACCGGCGAGCCGAGCCGTCCGAACCGCATGCGGGCCGTGCTGACCGGTTTGCTGGTCATGGCCATGGTTGCCGCCGTCATCGCCGCGATCATCGTCTCCCAGAACCAGGACAAGCGGAAGAAGCCCGACAACCCGATCGCCACGATCGCCCCGCAGACCGGAGCCGATCCCCTGCAGGCCTCGGTGCCCATGGTGGGCGATATCGTAGGCGAGGCACCGGGTGACGGCACGGTGAGGTTCACCTGGGGCGAGCCGGAGACGAACTGGACCGGCAGCTACCTCTACCGGGTCAAGCTGCCCGATGAGGACACCGAGGTGGACTCCACCCGCACCAACGAGGTCGTCGTCTTCGCCCAGCCGCCGCTCACCTGCCTGGAGGTCACCGCGGTGCGCTCGGACGGTAAGGCGTCTCAGGCCAAGACCGCCTGCGTCAACACCCCTGAGGACGCCTCCTGAGCCCGGTCGCTCGCAGTCGGGATGGTGCCCGGCACGTCCTGCACGAGGTGCGGGAGAGGCGGGAGCTACTGGGAAAGGTCCGGGATCAGTCCACCCGCGGTGCCACCTTCACCGAACCATGCACCGCTGCAAGCCGCGCAGCAGTATCCTCCAACACCTTTGACGGCGGCGCCTGCTCACCTGGAAATGGGGTGACGACAAGATTCCCGTCATCCATGTCCCAGACACCGGTGATCCGTCCTCCCCGGGTCAGGACGGGAGCGATCCAGCCCGCAGCCTTGCTCACCAGTGAGCGATGCTCACTCGCCAGCATGTGAGTGTCCTTCGTCCCGGGACCAAGAACGAACTGGTCGAATGCTCCTAGGAGGTGGGTTGCGCGGCTGGGTCGGGTGGCCGCGAGCTCGTCCTCATGCTCGGCGAGCAGATACCGTGTCTCGCCCTCCACCCTCACCTCGACGACTTGCTCGCCAAGACTGGCGAACCAGCCCCTGAGCGTTGACTTCCTGTTGCTGTTAAGCGAAAGCCACGCATCAAAGGTCTCAGGGGTCGCCGGGCCGTAGGCGGACAGGTATCGCGTAATGACCGCTGGTGCTGCCTCCGCAGGATCCGGCAGCCCATTCCAGTTCGTCAGAAAACTGGCGGGGTGAGTGAATGTCGCCTTCGAAGACGAGTTCGGGCAGTAGCACAGGGCACCCTGCCATGCGAGAGGCTTGAGCAGAGCCCCCCACCCGGAGCGCAGTTGTTCTTCCATCCGCTTGAACCGTTTGTCCTGAACCAGTTCGCTCACGAGCTCATCGCGAGACAGCACCTGACCGTGGAGAAGGTCGGCGACAGACTCCGTCAGCTGCCTAACCTCCTCCGGCGTCGCGCCGAAGTGCCGTGACCAGGAGGGCTTGGTCCACGTACGGGCGCCGGCCAGTAGCGACAGGTACTCCGCTACGTCCGAGGACCGCATCGCGTGCAGCGTTCCGCGCATCGCCCACGTCTTGACGAGCGAGCGGTCGGAGTAGGCGCGCTTGACCCCTTCAGGTTGCGGGTTGCGTTGCCGTAAGGCGACAGCGGTCTCAGCTGCGGACGCCACCTGCGCCTGGGCGCCGCAGAGCCGTTCGACGATCTCAACAGGGCCGGCGTCCGTCAATGGCTCCAGGTATTGCCTGTGCAGCCGCCATGCGAGCACCTGTTCGGCGGAAACCTCGATCAACATCGTCCCCTCTCGTCGTTGCCGTCAGATTCTAGGCCTCTCAGGCGCTCGCTCGGGCAGGAGCTCGTCGATGGGGTCGGTTGTCCTGGAGACGCCGGAGGGCCGATGGAGGAGGTTTGGCGAGACGCCGGTATCCACCATGCTGACATCAACGCTGCACCGGCGTCGCGCGCTGAGGAGAACCCGCAGAATTCCAAGCATTCTTGAGTGATGCTTTGACGGCGGACTCGGTGATGTCAGCGCTGTGGACACTGGATCGCTGCGGGATCGACGTCGGCTGAGATCGCCTCCCGAGAGCAGTCACTCGCAGTCGGGATGGTGCCCGGCACGTCCTGCACGAGGTGCGGGAGAGGCGGGAGCTACTGGGAAAGGTCCGGGATCAGTCCACCCGCGGTGCCACCTTCACCGAACCATGCACCGCTGAGCCCCATAGACACCGCCCCATAGACACCGGGGCCCGCACTCCTTGAAGGGAGTGCGGGCCCCAGCGCTTGAGGGAACCGGTGCGGAACTCAGACGACCTCCACCTTGAAGGCGACGCGGCCGAAGAAGATCGTACTGCCCTCCAGAGCCGACAGCGCCTTGTCCGGCACGGCCTCGACGGTGCGCCCATCGCGGTACTCCACCCGAGTCCCGTTGGTGGAGTGAAGGTCGGTGACCCACACCCCGTCCAGCAGCGGGAAGATCGCCGCGTGCGTCTTGGACACCGAGCGCGTGGGGTCATCAAGAGCGACGCGCTCCGCCCCGGGATAGGCCGAGATGTTGTCGGGGTCGCGGCCCACCACCGTGGGCTCGTGGATAAGGATCGGGTTGCCGCCCAGCAGCGGGACGAGACGCACCGACAGCGCCGGAGCAGCTGACGAGGCCGACGGGAGCGGCGGCGTGGCGGCCTGAGGGCTCGCAGCGGGAACCGGGGTGGCAGGAGGCAGGGAGACGCCTGCAGAGGCGGAGGCCGGTGTGGCTGCCTCCGGCATACCGCTGCTGGCACTGCGCCTGGACGTGCCGGTCCGGGACTGCGCCTGGGCGGGGGCTCGGTGCTCGTGACGAGTGTCGCCGGCCTCAGTGGCCTGGGCGTCACTGCGGGGCTCATCGGGTGCTGCCTGTTCGTCCGCGGGCGAGGGGAATCCCGGCCCCTGGAAGCGGTGCGAGGCGTGGGACCGGCGCGGAGAGCTCCCCTCCGGGGCGGCCGTGCTCGTCGCACTGTCGGCGGAGGCCCGAGCATGGCTGCGGTGACTGCGCACGGTCGGGTGCGCGTCGCCCTCCGAGGACGCCGGCACTCCGCCGGGCACCGTGTCGGGGTTGGTCAGGTCCAGCGGGGACGTACGCTGCGGTGGCGTCGAAGCCTCCTCGGGCTGCTGGGACAAGCCGTCATCGGAGATGATGACCCCATCGGGCAGGGAGTCCACCGTGGCGGCATCGACCGAGGTGGGAACCGAGGACCAGGGCACCGAGTCGATGAGGGCCTGCGTGTTGCGGTCCGCCGAGGGCAGGATGCTGGACGTGTCGAAGGTGTGCGCCACCTCCGGGGCTGGGCCCGCTCCGGCGGCGAAGCGCTGCCGCTCGGTGGTGAAGAGGCTCTCGCGACGAGGAACGCCGGGCTGTGACACCGGCTCTCGCTGATCCCCGGCGGGTGCAGCGGATGAGCCGGAGGCCTTCTTGCCGGTGTGACCGGACTGATTCCTCCAGCGTTGGGTGTGGGCGTGTCGTGGTTCCATCGTCTGTGATGTTACGGGTTTTGTGGCTTTCGAGCGCGGGACTTGTGGTGTGGAAGTCGCATCTCGCGACGTGGAGGACTGGGGTGCCTCGGAATCGGCCGCAGTTTTGGAGGATTCCGCTGAGGGCGTCGTCGTGTCGGACGGCCGCTGAGATGAGGGTGGCGCGTGGGTCTGGGGCGAAGGCCGCTCGGCCCCGTCCGTGGACTCCGACGAGTCGTCCTCCACGGCGTGGAGCGTAGCGGTTTCGGCATCCATCTGCGAGGCGGAGCCCGATGGTGCGGGTACCGACCGCTTCTTGACCTGCTTCTTGATCGGTGTTGCGGAGGTTGGCTCGGGTGATGTCGACGATGCGGTACTGCTCGATGTTGCCTCCGTGTCCTCCTGGGGCGGGGCGGCGGCATCCGCGGGCTCCCTGGGAACAGCTGTGAAGGCATCCTTCTCCGCGGACCCCGCCGCGGGCTTCGAGGGCTTCTCCACCGCCGGTCGGGACACGACCTGGGCTAAGGACATCGCGGTGGATGCCTGAGGGTCCACGGGGGTGGCCGAAGCGGCTGCGACGGCCTCGGCGTCGGCGTCTGAGACCGCCGGGCCGGTGGAGGCCGCCGACTTCGCGGAGGGGGGACGATGACACGGTCGCCGCCTTGGCGGCCTTGGCCGTGGTCCACGGTGTGGCCGCGGTTGCTGCGGGATCCATGCTCATGCCGTAGCCCTCGGCAGAGGCCCCTGAGGTGTAGGCGGCGGCGCTGGATGAACCGGCGGCCAGGGCGCGGCCGGCATGGCGCGCGGGGCGACCCGGGCGGGCCGGCCGGGCAGGCCGGGGCCGGCGGATCGAGGAGGAGACCGGATCCGACGTCGTCGGGTGCGTGGTCCTGCCAGAAGAGTCGGTGACGCCGGCATCGGTGGCGCTCTGGGCGCCCGCGGTGGTGACGTGCTCGGCGCCCTGCGCGGCCCCCTGATCGGCCCGTCTGCTCGTCAAGCTCGGACGGGAGCCGCGTTTCCTGGCCTGTGCCGCCTTCCTGGCCTTCTTCTCGGCCTTGCGGCCGGTCCTCTCGAAGGGCTGACGGTGGGAGGCCGACTCGTCCTGCTCTCCAGCGGCCTGTGAGGACGGCGTTGCGGCGGGCTCCTGGCTCGCAGCGCTCTGCTCCGTGGGCGAGGAGGAGAGGGACACGCGCCTGGCGGCGTCCCATGCCTCACCGATGTTCTGGGAGGACGACTGCCGCGGCACTTCGGACACTGCAGCGGCCCGGCGACCAGTGGGGGCCGGCTCGGCCACAGGACGCCTCTCCGGCTGGGTCGCTGAGGGAGTGGGCCGGTTCGGACGCTTCGCCCTACGGGCGCTGAGCAGCACCATCCCGGAGAGCTTGTCGTGCCAGCCACGTCCCTCGGGGTCGGCGGCCGCGGTGCGCATGAGCGCGATGCCGCCCAGGCCGAGCGTGGAGATGCTGACGGCCAGGATGAGATCGGCGTGGAGGAAGGACCCCAGCGGTGAGGGGGCCTGGTTGCGGGCCCCCAGCATGCGGATGCTGAGCAGCCGCCCTCCCAGGGACCAGCCGGTGGTCGCGATAGCGAGCCAGCGCGCCCCGACGACCACCCCGAAGGCGATGAGCCCGCTGGTCAGGACCGGGCGGCCGCCCACCTGCCAGATGGCCGAGGTCAGGCCCCCCACCAGAAGCGAACCGATGACGAGGTCGATGACCCCGGCGACGATGCGCGCCTGGAGCGGGGCCGGGGGGAGCTGATGCGGGGACGGCGTGTGCCCAGCTGGTTCGGCCGTGCTGGTCTCTGAGCCCCGGGGGGCCGCTGCTGCACCACCGTGGGGATCACCGGAGGCGGTCGGCGTCATACCGTACGGGCTGACGACGCCGGGGCGCGCCGTCTCATTGGGCAGGTGGGAGGACGTCGGTGGGCCCGCAGCGGTCGAGGCGCTGCCACGGGCGTCAGCAGTGATCGTCATGACCGCAACCTCCTGGGTCGACGTGACCGCCTCCCGGCGGGATGGACAAGGGAGCGCGGGGACAAACGGGCCCATGCCCGTCCCAGGCGCGAGCGCTCCGCCCCCATGGAGCGGACGATCGCATCCGAGGACTCCCACAGCTCCCCTAGAGCGTACGACGGCGGCTCCCCGGAGCTGAAGACCTGGGTATCAACTGCTCCAGCGAATCGAGGCAGATCGACCTGCGGGAAGTGAGGCGCCAGCTGCGCTGCCGCCTCACGCCGAGTGGCTCCCCACCCGGGGGGAGCGCCCCAGGTCGCGGGCCCGGTCGAGGATCTCCTCCCAGGCGCCCAGGGCCTTACCGACGCCGGTGCGTGCGCGTCGTCGGCTGCGCCGCCAGGCCTTCCATCCCAGGACGGAGCCCACGATCGTTGCGATCGCCAGGATGGAGCCGCCGACGGCGATGACCGCGGTCGGCAGACCGCCCTTGTCATTGTCCTGAGGGTCGTCGCGCTGAGGGTCCTCGTAGTTGGGCGGCAGCTGGGCCGGGTCCTCGTTGGGCAACGGGGGCTGGAGGACGTTGGGCTCGGGGTTGGAGACCTTCTGGGTGGTCTGCTGCTGGGGAACCTGGTCACGGTCCGGTGTGACGTCGAAGGACACCCAGCCCAGGTCCTCGAAGGGGATCTCCACCCAGGCCTTGACGTCCTCGCCGGTGACGGTCTTGGCGTCGCCGTCAGTGGCCGGGTCGAAGCCCATGACGACGCGGGCCGGGATGTTGAGCGAGCGGCACATGAGCATCATGAGCACCGAGTACTGCTCGTCGTCGCCGACGAGGGAGTCTGCCTCCACCATGGAGGCGATGCGGGCGGCCCCGTGCCCGGGCTGGGAGGGACTCTTGGTGCCGTCGGAGTAGTAGCTCGTGCGCAGGCGCTGCTGGAGCGCCCGGACCTGAGCGATGGGGTTGGACTCGGCCCCGACGATCTCCTTGGCCAGGGAGGCCACCGACGGCGGTACCTGCTCGATCGGTCCCAGTGAGGTCTGCGCCAGGGTCGCCTTGTTGAGAGCGGCCTCGGAGGGCGCGGTGTAGGGGGCGACCCGCTCGGTGAGGACGTCGCCCGAGGCCAGGCCGCTGGTGGCGACCCCGGTGGAGGAGAACTTGTCGTAGTACATGCCCTCGCGCAGGGCGGACTGACGTGGCCCGGAGGACTCGATGCGGATCGTCTCGGGCATGGTGGGCACCCAGGGGAAGCTGTAGTCCTCAATGGTCAGGGAGGAGGTCTGCTTGCGCCCGTCGAGCCGGTTGGCCGTCAGCTGGGTCTTGTCGCCGATGCGCTCGAAGCGCGACTGGCCGTTCTCGTTCTGACCGATGTGGGCCGACAGGCCGTCGTAGGAGTCCAGGGCGGCGATGCGGATGCGTCCGCCCGAGGGCAGGTTGGTGGGCTTCATGAGCCGGGTGTGGGCCTTGTCCGTCTCCAGGGTGCGTACCAGGGACAGCGGGCTGGCGTACTCGGTCAGGTCCAGCGGCGGCTGGAACAGGTCGCGCACCACCGTCCGGGAGGCGGGGGCGGTGGGCGTCAGGACCATGGCGGCCAGGGCGGTGACCAGGAGCAGTACGGCGGCGATGACCGTCCCGCGCAGGGCCGCCCGACCGAGGTCGCCGGTGGAGCGGGCGCTCGTGGTGCCCGAGGTCGTGGAGAAGGAGCTCAGGTCCAGGGCCTCAACGACGTGGCTGCGCCGCTGACGAAGGGAGCCGCAGGTCCACAGGGCCAGGATCCCGACGACGAACAGGACGCCCAGCGTGGTGGGGCGCACGGCCTCCTGCCCGCCCCAGCCGATGCCGACGGCGGGCAGGCAGATGAGGGTCAGGCCGGCCAGGACCTCACGACCCGCCAGGATGAGGCGGGTCGCCAGCGCTGAGACCGCCAGCCCGGTCATCCACGGCAGCACCGTCATGCCGCTGAAGGAGCTCAGCGGCATCGGCACGGTCAGGGCGTCGCGCCACACGGTGACCGTGGAGCCCAGCACGGTCCTGATCGCCGCCGTCCCGGAGCCGACGTCGGTCAGCAGCCAGGGGGCCACCAGGACGTGCACCAGCGCCAGGGCCGCCATGCTCGGCAGCACCGACAGGCGCAGGCGTGAGCAGACCAACGCGGTCAGGGTGCCGATGAGCGCGCCGTAGCCGACGGCGAGGCAGCCGACCACGGAGGCGAAGACCGGCAGGAAGGGGACCGCGCCGACGGCGATGATCCCGGCCATCAGGACCAGCTCAAGGGCGGCGGCCGCCGGTGTGGGCGGCTTGGCGCCGCGCCTGGGAGGCAGGAAGCGGCGGGCGGAGAGCGCCGGTCGGGAGGGACGTGCCAGGAGCGGGCCGGCGCCGGTGACCGAGCGGGCCCGACGAGTCGTCTCGTTGCTGGAGAGGCTGCGCGTGCGCGACGACGTCGCCGTCGACCAGGAGGAGGTCGACCCGGTCGAGCCGCCGGAGGGCTCGGCGGTGGCCTGCGAGGGGGCCTCGGCCGGGGAGGGGCCCCGGCGGGTGAGGCGCCGGAGAGCGGGGAGCTCGCGGTGCGAGGGGAGACGGTGGTGGGGGGTCATCGTGGGGGTCATAGTGCTCGCCTCAGGGCGGTGGGAAGCTGCTCAAGACGGTCCATGTCCACGACTGGCATGGTTCCGGCGTGGTGACGCGACAGGCCGTGCTGGCCCGCGCGCAGGGCAACGACCACCATTGGCAGGGGAGCGAAGCCACGAGCCCGGGCCAGGACGGCACGGTCGACCTGCTGACCAGTGACAAGGACGACGATAGAGGCATCGGGGTGCGCCGTGCAGGCGTGTCGCACCAGGAGGTCGCAGCTGATGTCGTCCTCACCGGTGCTCAGCAGGCAGGACGTGTCCAGCATCCGCAGGGCGGAGGAGGTGGGCAGGGCACCGATCTGGGTGATGAAGCGGACCTCGCGCCCGTCCTGGATCGCGTCCATGGCCAGTGAGCAGGCGATGGACACCGCGGTCTCGAAGTCCTCCTCACCGGCGTAGTCGTCCTGACGGGTGGACAGCAGAACGAGCAGGTTGGAGCGACGGGTCTCCTCGAACTGGCGCACCATGAGGCGGCCGGTGCGGGCAGTGGTGCGCCAGTGGACGTTGCGCCGGTCGTCGCCGGGGACGTACTCGCGCAGGGCGTGGAAGGCGACGTCGGAGCTGGACAGGTCCTGGGTGACGGCGCCCTCGATGTCGCGCAGGACGCCGTGCAGGACCGTGCCCAGACGCACGGTGCGCGGGTGGATGTGGATGTCCTGCGCGGGGCTCAGGGAGCGTTCGCGCTGGAGCAGTCCCACCGGATCGCGCTGGACCGCCAGGACCGGCCCCACGGTGACGATGCCGCGACGCTGGGTGGGCAGGACGAAGCCGCGCTCGTGGACGGCCCGAGGGGTCAGGGTCGGGACGACGAAGACGGCCCGCCCCGGCCCCACCGGCATCTCCATGCGCGAGGGCAGCAGCGGTCGGGTGCGGGGGTTGGTGACGGTCAGACGGATGAGAGCGTGGTCGCCCACGGTGACGCGGGGCTCGAGCAGGTCGTGGTGGACCGAGTAGCCGGCGCGGGGAATGAGCCACAGCCAGGCGCTCACCACGACGATGCCGACGGCGGCCGCGGCGCTCCATGCCTCCTGCCAGCCCATGACTGCTCCGGTCAGCCCACAGGCCACGAGCAGCGCCAGACTGCCCCATCCGATCGGGGTCACGATGTGCAGCAGCCAGCGCAGCGGCCGCAGCAGCACCGCGACCGCGTCGGTCAGTCGGGACCGCGCGGGTCTGGCGGTCAGAGCCGTGCTCGTGGAGGTCGACGACGCAGCCGATGCCGTGGACGGCGAGGACGCCGGAGCCCCCGAGGACCTCGGGGGTGATACGGCGGAGGAGGCGGATGCACCGGACTCGCCCGCTGAACCCGGACGGGCCTGGTGGGCAGGCTTCTGCGACGTCGTCTGAGGCGGCATGCGGCTCAATCGCGGGTTGTGGGGGCGGGGACCTGGGCCAGGGCGGCGGTGATGACACCGGCGGCGGTGGCGCCGGTGAACTCGGCGTCGGGGTCCATGACCAGGCGGTGGGCCCACACGACCTCGGCGAGATCCTTGATGTCGTCTGGCAGGACGAAGCTGCGTCCCTGGGAGGCCGCCCACACCCGGGCGGCCCTGAGCCATGCCGATGGCACCACGGGTGGACACGCCCATGCGGGTCTCCTCGGCTGTGCGTGTGGCCTCCACCAGGGCCCCGATGTAGTCCAGCACCGAGTTCTCGATGTGGTTGGATGCGGCCAGATCGGCCATGGAGGCCACGACCGAGGAGGCCACGACCGCGGACAGGTCCTTGGAGCGGTCCGGGTGGGCCGAGCTCGACAGGATCTGGGTGAGTGCCTCCCGGCTGGGGTAGCCCACGGAGGCCTTCATGAGGAAGCGGTCGAGCTGGGCCTCGGGCAGGCGGTAGGTGCCGGCCTGCTCGATGGGGTTCTGGGTGGCGATGACCATGAAGGGGCGCTCAGTCGTGTGGCGTACGCCGTCGACCGTCACCTGGGACTCCTCCATGACCTCCAGGAGGGCCGACTGGGTCTTGGGGCTGGCCCGGTTGATCTCGTCGGCCAGGACGATCGAGGAGAAGATCGGGCCGGCGTGGAAGTCCCACGTGCCCGTCTTCTGGTCGTAGATCGTCACGCCCGTGATGTCGCTGGGCAGCAGGTCGGGGGTGAACTGGATGCGCGAGTGCGTTCCCTGCACCGAGGCCGCCAGGGCCCGGGCCAGGGCGGTCTTGCCGGTGCCGGGGGCGTCCTCGAGCAGGAGGTGGCCCTCGGAGAGCATGGTGGTCAGGGCCAGCTTGATCACGTCTTCCTTGTCGAGCAGCGCCTGACCGACGTTGCTGACAATGGTGGAGAAGGCGTCAGCGAACCATGTCGCGTTCTCGGGGGTCATCGGCATGGAATCAATGATCCTTCGGGTGGAGAGAGGTGAGTGTGTGACTTGTTGCGTACCGGGCATCGATCCGGTTAATGATCCGGTTACTGCTGGGTGCAGATGATGGACTGGTTCACGTAAGGCGTCCTGTGGGGGAACTTGTGCCGGGCGTACCCGTTCTTATCGAGGGCCACCTCCTCCTCGTTCCAGGCCGGCTGCCCGTTCCAGGTGTCCCAGTACCAGTAGCCACAGGACATGGTGCTGTTGGGGTTTCCGGTGATGTCGAAGACCATCTGGTAGCAGGTGCCCCAGGGGCCGAAGGGATGGCACCTCTGCGACTGGTCCACGTAGAACTGCGTCTCGGTGCCGACCGGGAAGGCCTGCTTCTTGTCATCGTCGTCGTCGTCATCGCCCTGCTTGGACGGCCTGGTGACGGTGCCGCAGCCCCACTCGGAGGTGCCGGCGTTGGTCCTGGACCGCACGCACCAGGTGAGCGACTCACCGCGCTTGAGCTTGCCGTCGTAGGTGTCACCGATCTCGACGCTCTCCACGGACTTGCCGCCGTCATCGGTCTGCTCGTACTCGGTGCTCGCGCCGTTGTTGGCCCCAGGGCTCCAGGAGCAGGAGACCTTCTTCTGCTTCTTGCCGGTGAGCTCACAGCTGACCGAGGGCGCCGACGGCGGACCGTAGGGCGTCACCGGGGAGGAGGCGACGACGTCGGAGTACTGCCCGCCTCCGTTGGTGCGGGCGTAGACGGTGTAGGCCTGCCCATCGGTCAGTCCTCGAATGGTCGAGGAGCTGGTCCAGGTGACCTGATCGACGGAGTACTCCACCGTCAGCTCGCCGACGCTCCAGCCGTTGCCGGCTCGGGGCGAGGCGCTCACGGACAGCTCGCCGCTGTTGCCGGTGGCCTTGACGGCGGGGGTCGACGGCGTCAGCGGGGCCGGCTTGTAGCTGTAGCTGGCCTGGCCCGAGGTCTTGGAGCCGTGACCGTTGTCGGCCTCGACCCAGAAGGTCCAGGTTCCGCGCGAGACCGAGACCGTGGTGGAGGTTGCGCCTCCCACGTCCTTGGAGTCACTGGTGTGCCCGTTGGAGTAGTGCAGCGTGTAGCTCACGGGACTTCCGTTGCCGTTGGCCGCCTGCCAGCTGACGTTGACCGTGTCCCCGTTGGGGGTGATGACGGGGGTCCCAGGGGTTCCGGGCTCACCGTAGGGCGTCACCGAGTTGGACGGGGAGGACCACTCCGAGACCGTCCCCTGACTCGACCTGGCGCGCACCTGAGCGGTGTAGGCGCGTCCCGAGGCGACGTCGAAGGATGCTGATCCTCCGGCGATTCCCGTCTGCACGGTTCCGTCCGACAGGCGCACGTCGTAGGTCGTCGCGCCCCCGAAGGGATCCTCCACCTCGGTCCAGCCGACGGTGAGCCTGCCCGAGCCGGCCGCCAGTGTGGGCGCCGCCGGGGTCTTGGCCGTGGCGTTGTGCTGGTAGGACACCGTCGCGGCCTCGGAGTCGCCGTACTTGTTGGTGGACACGACCTGGATGCTGTAGCTCTGACCGGGCGCCAGACCGTTGATGAGGCAGTTCGAGGTCGAGCAGGTCTGCTCGGCGCCGTCGACACTCACCTTGTAGCCGGTGACGGGGGAGCCGTTGGCGGAGCCGTCGGTCCAGGACACGCGCGCAGAGTCGGCGTCCACGGGGGCCACGCTCACCCCGGAGGGGGCCGCGGGCGCCACCCCACCGACCTGCACGGTGATGGTGCCGGTGACGGCCCGGGACTCGGAGCCAGTGGAGTCCAGCACCTTGTACTGCGCGGTGATGGTGCCGTGGAACCCGCTGTTCGGTGTGATCGTCACGGTCGTTCCGGAGACGCTGATCGCGCCCTGGCCGGCGGTGATCGTCGGGGTGCCCGACAGGGTGATCGGCTTGCCCGGGAAGGGGTTGCTCACCGCCTTGGACACGTCCGCACTGACGGCCTCGCCGTTGCGGGACTCCAGGTTGATCGGGGCCGTGGTCATGAGGGGCTTGTTGGAGGCGCTGACCCGGACGGGCAGGGAGGCGCTCACCGGCGGGTTGACGCCGTCGGAGACCGTGATCGGGATGGAGCCCGTGGTGCCCTCGGTGGTCTTGTCGGAGGCCTTGACCGACAGCGTCGAGCCGCTCAGGGAGATCTCGAATCCTGCGGGGGCGGGACCGGCCTGGAAGGAGAGCTTGTCACCCTGGTCGGGGTCGGTGGCCATGGCCGCCAGGTTGGCCGTCACGGTCCCCCTCACCGGGCGCCACCGTCACCTCGGTGGGGGTGAAGGTCGGTGGCCTGTTCGCGGAGGACGCCACGATGATCGGCAGTGTGAGTGTTGAGCTCAGGGCGTCCGAGCCGGTGCCGTCAGCCACGGTGAAGGTCACCGAGGTCTGCCCGGTGAAGCCCGAGTCGGGGGTGAAGGACAGCGCCGACCCGCCCGAGGCGACCTTGGCGTCCTTGGTGCCCTTGGCCATGTGGATGGAGGAGGTGTCCGTGATGACGGGCTTGGTGCCCTCACGGGTGAGGATGTAGGAGGACAGGTTGATGTCCGTGGTCTTGCCAGCCAGCACGCGGGCGGGCACGGCCGAGGGATTGATGCGGGGCCGCAGGGCCGAGCGGGCCGGTACCACGACGACGGCGTGGCCGGTCAGCCCGTCGGCGTCGGTGATCGTGTAGAGCACGAGCCGCTGGGTCTCGCCCACTGTGAGGCTCAGGGAGTCCTTGCCCACCTCGACGTCGGGGTCGGAGGAGGACAGCTTGAGGTCCCACGGCGAACCGTCGGTGTCCTTGTCGTTGTCCAGGACCGGGACGGTGACACGACCGTTGGCGTCGACCTGGTCGACGGTCACGTAGTCGTCCACGCCCACCGGGTTGGCCAGGGGGGCGTTGCTCGAGACCTGGACGGTGACGGTGCCGGTGTCCGTACCGCCTCGACCGTCGGAGACGGTGTAGGTCACCGAGTGGTTGCCCTCCTTCTCCGGCAGATCGAGCACGAGGCGGCCGGCCCGGGTGGACACGCCCAGGGACGGGTCGCTGGAGACCGGGTCGCCCTCCAGGGACAGGCTGTCGCCGTCGGTGTCCAGGTCATTGGACAGGACGTCTACGGCCACGGTGCGCCCGGGCTTGGCCACGACCAGGTCATCGGTGGCCACCGGGGCCACGTTGAGCGGTGAGGCCTGGGCGACGCCCACGCGGACCGTACCGGTGGCCTGGGTGCCGAAGCGGTCCTCGACGACGTAGGTGAAGGTGTCGGTGCCGGTGGCTCCCTCGGAGGGCGTGTAGGTCAGCCACGAGGAGTTGATCTCCACCGAACCCAGGGAGGGCGCCTGGTTGAGGCCCACGAGACTCACCGAGTCGCCGTCGGGATCGATGCCGTCAAGCGGCACGGTGATGTTCGTGGTCGAGCCGGACAGGGTGCGGGCCTCCAGGTTGCGCGGTGAGGGCGCGGAGTTGTGCTCGGCGTCCTGGGCTCGCACCTCCACGGTGAGGACGCCCGAGGCGTTCTGCCCCTGATCGTCCTTGGCCGTGTAGGCGTAGGAGGTGCGTCCGGGCTGGTTGCCGGCTCGGAAGCGGACGGTGTTCTCACTGACCCAGGCGGTGCCCAGCTCGTCGCCGACGAGGCTGACCTGGGAGTCCACCGACAGGTTGAGACCCGCGGGGGAGGAGTCGTTGTCCAGAACCGGCACGGTGACGACGTCGCCGGCGCGCACGACGGCGGTGTCGTTGGTGACCACCGGCGGCTGGGGCTGTGACTGGGTCACCGGGACGATGGCGACCTTCCCGGTGGCGCTGGAGGTGCCGTTGGTGACGGTGTAGTCCACCGTCAGATTGGCCGGGACGGTGCTGGCAGCGGTGATCTGCAGCAGGGAGTGGTCCACGACCGTGACGGTGACTCCGGAGTCCGGTGGGGCGTTGACCGACTGCAGGACCAGGATCCCCCCCCCCGGAGGGGTCGAAGTCGTTGTTGAGCGGGGCGATGGTCGTCGAGCCGCCGTTGCGCAGCAGAGCGGTGTCGTTCTCGGCCTCGGGCGGCACGGTGGCGTCGGCCTTGGGGGTGACGTCCACGCGCACGATGCCCTGCGCCGTGTTGGCCCCGTCCATGACGTCGTAGGTGAGGTAGTAGGTCTGAGCCTGGGCGTTCGCGTCGGTGGAGAAGGTGAAGACACCGGCCTGCTGGTCGACGGTGATCGAGGTCCCGGCCGGGGCCTCCTGCACGGCGGCCAGTCGCAGGGTCCCCCCGGATGGGGAGGTGTCGTTGTCCAGGGGCGAGACGACCGCCTTGGATCCCGCCACGACGCGCACGTGGTCGGCGTTGGCGATCGGCTTGGCCGACTGGGCCGGCTGCACGTCGACCTTGACCACGCCGGAGGTGGTCTTCTGGCCGTCGGAGACGGTGACGGTCAGGTCGCGGGTGCCGGTGCCTGCGCCCAGCTCTCGCACTGTGACGGTGCCCTCGTTGGAGACCTTGGTGTCCAGGCCCTCGCCCTGGGCGGAGACCAGGTAGAGGTCGTCCCCGTCGGGGTCCAGCCAGTGACCCAGCACGTCCAGGGAGCCGGAGGCCTTCTCGGCGACCGTGAGGGTCGGGGTGGTGATCTGCTTCGGCGCGTCGTTGACGTCCCAGCCGTGGACGTCGACAGTGGCGACGGCGGAGTCGCTCATGCCGCGTCCGTCGTCGGCCGTGTAGGGCACGGAGTAGCTGCCGGAGGCGTTGTCCGGGACGTCCATGCGCAGGGCCAGCCCGCCCTGGGCCTTGGTGGCCGTCAGCGACCCGCCGTTGTCCTGGGGAGTGGCGGTGAGGACGTCGCCGTCGGGATCGGAGTCATTGGCCAGTACGGGCAGGAGCGCGGAGCGGCCCGGACGCACGCCGAAGCTGTCGTCGACCGCCTTGGGGGCGTGGTTCTCCTCGGTGCGCTCCGGAGGCGTCTGCGACTCCGAGGTGTTGGCGGAGTCGTCCTTCTGATCGGCGTTGTCGTCGGTCTGGGCGGTCTTGTCCGTCCAGTCCTCGATGAGGACGAGGTCCTCGTTGGGCAGCCACACCGAGCCCGTGTCCAGGTCGTTGAGCACGATGGCGTCGCGGTTGACCCGGAAGACCGGGGCGGAGGACGCGGCGAGCTTGTCGTTGTGAACGGTGTCGGTGCCGCCGCTGAACAGTCCCGAGCAGCTGCGCACGAACTGGCCCGAGCCGGACCAGGCCGCGTAGACGCACTTGCCCAGGCGCACCGGCTGGGCGGGCACGCCCTCGGGGGCGGGGCCCTCCTTGGCCGACGGCGTCCTGGTGACCTTGCCCCCGTCCAGGGGGATGGAGATGAGCTCGTTGCGGGAGGCGACCAGGACCGAGTCGGCCTCGGGACCGGGCTGCTGGAGCGCCAGGCCGGAGGCTCCCAGGCTGACGGACTTGCCCTCGGGCAGGTGGAGGGTGCCGGTACCGCGCTCAGGACCACGGGCTGGTCCCCGACGGCGGTGATGGCCAGATCGGTGCCGGCGGTCAGCTTCAGGGAGGTGTTCGTGGCCTCCTTCCAGCCCTTGTCGTCGGTCTCCAGGGAGACCAGTGACTTGCTGGTGGCCGAGACGGCGTGGATGGCGCCGTCCACGCCGATGGCGGCCACGACGTCGGGCATGCCGGTGACCACCGGGGCGGCCGCGGCCAGCGAGCCGGCCGACTTGGTCCTGGCGGCGCGGATGGTGCCCTGCACCTTGTCGACCGCCATGACCCGGTCCCCGCCCTGGGCGATGGTCACGCCCTTGGTGAGCTGGGTGCGTCCGGAGAAGGCGACCTGGGCGGGATCGACCGAGGATACGGAGGCGTCGCCGGAGTCGGGGACCAGGACGTCCTCGGCGTTCTGGGTGACGTCGAAGGAGGACGAGGAGGTGCGGATCGTGCCGTCGACCTCGCGGGAGGGGTAGTTGAGGCGGGCCACCAGGTGCTTGGAGGTGGAGGTGACCCATACGCCGCCGTCGTTGAGGTGCAGGTCGGCCTGGGCCACGCCGTCGTGGAGCCAGGCGGCCGTTCCCAGGGCGGCGACGCACACGACGGCGGCCAGGGACGACATGCGCTTGCGCAGTCGCACGCGCTGAGCGCGCGACTGGGGGATGCGGAAGGTCGCAGCCAGTCGGGAGGTGGTGGTGCCGGAGGTGAGACCCGAGCCGACGTCCTGAACGCCGTCGGACTGGGCGGCCCTGGTCCGCCGCCGGGGGCGCAGGGCGCTCGCGGTGCGGGCGAGCAGACCGGGGCGATCCGTTGCGGACGGTTCGGTCTGAGCGGTGCCGGAGCCGGTTCGGTTGCCTCCGCCGTCACCGGCACCGGGGGCGGCTGCGGCGGAGTCGATGCCGCCCGACGGGTTGTCGGGCGTCTCGAAGTCGCTACGTGAAGTGGTCACTGGGCCCCTTGGGGACTACGGGAGGCGACCTCCTGGACGAGGGTGCGTCGCAGCATCGTTGAGGAGGTGGTGGGGGTGTAGGGCAGGTAGATCACCGAGGCCCCGACCTCGGCCATCTCGGCCTCCAGGCGGCGTCCCTTGTCCGTGCCCTCCCAGTCGGTGCCCTTGAACAGCACGTCGAAGGGAGAGCGCTTCCAGGCCAGGCGCTTGTCCTGGTCGTAGTCGGGAACCACGGAGTCCACCATGCGCAGGGCGGCCACCATGGCCATGCGCTCGGCCAGGGGCACGATCGGGCCGCGTCCCTTCATCCGCTCCAGCGACTCGTCGGTGGCGACCCCCGCGATGAGGTGGTCGCAGCGCTTGGCCGCCTCGGTGAGGATGTTGAGGTGCCCCACGTGCAGCATGTCGAAGCCGCCGGGGACGTAGCCGGTGATCATCAGTAGGCTCCCTTTCCGCCGATAACCGCGCGCAGCGTTCCAGCGAAGATCTTCGCGTCCAGGGCTCCGCCCCGGTTCTCCACGTAGTGACGGTCCAGGGCCACGGTCGAGGCCCAGGACAGGTCCGATCGTCCGGAGATCTGCCACAGGCCGGTCAGCCCGGGCTTGACCAGGAGACGACGCAGCGCCTCGGCGTCGTACTTGGCGACCTCGACGGGAAGCGCGGGGCGGGGCCCCACCAGGCTCATGTCTCCGCGCACGACGTTGATGAGCTGGGGCAGCTCGTCGATCGACAGACGGCGGATCCAGCGGCCCACACGGGTGATGCGCGGGTCCTGGCGGTCCTTTGAACATGACCTCGTTGCCGGCGTCGCCACCGGCCCTGACCACCGATGCGCGGCGCACGTCGGAGTCGATGTACATGGAACGGAACTTCCACATGGTGAAGGGCTTGCCGTCCTGGCCCACGCGGGTCTGGGTGTAGAAGACCGGGCCGGGGGAGTCGATGCGGATGGCGATCGCGGTGGCCGCCAGCAGCGGTGAGATGAGGGCCAGCCCGATGGCTCCGGCGAGGCGGTCGAACAGGGCCTTGCCGATGGCGCGGGTGCGGCGGGTCTTGACGGCGATGAGGCCGGTCCAGCCGTGGGTGACGGTCAGGGCCCGCATGCGCCCGGGCACGACGTCCTGCAGGCCGGGGGCGATGACGAGCCGCACCTGTGTGTTCTCCAGGCCGCGCATGAGGGTGACCAGGTCCTCGGGGAGGACCGAGCCGACCGTCATGACGGCGTCGATGCGCTCGGCGTGCAGGGTCTGGGCGATGTGCTGGGGGCTGCGCACGGGCTCGGCCGAGTGGAAGGCGCGGTCCTGTCCCGAGGACAGGTAGCCCACGATGAGGAAGCCGTCCATGGGGTGGCGGCGCAGCTGGGTGAGCATGGGCTGGGAACCCGACCCCATGACGATGAGGGTGCGACGCAGGGCGTGCCCCTCGAGGCGGCGGCGGTGCAGCCACCCGGACTCGATGGAGCGACCGGCGACGGCGAGGAGGAGCTGGGCCGCCAGAGTGGCCAGCAGAGTGGTCCGGGCAACTCCGGACAGGTCGGCCAGAAGCAGGGCTACGGGCAGGCTCACGGCGGCGGCGGCGACGAAACGGCCCGTGCCAGGGCCGGCCTGCTCAACGGCGTCGATGCCGAGGGCTCCCAGGAACCAGGCGACGAGCACCATGGTGGTGCCCACAGTGGCTGCGGACCAGACCAGTGGCAGGTGGCCACCCAGGAGGGCGAGCCAGAAGGGAGCGGCGACGGCGAAGAGGTCGGATAGGACGAGCCAGATGACGAGGTCACGGCGCGTGCGCGCCCAGGGGCTGCGCGGAGCGGCTGTGGGGGAGGTGGCGTCGGCTGCTGCTGTCGAGGGACGCCGGTGCTGCTCGCGCTGGGGCAGTGTCAGGGTCGAACTAGACAAGGTGGACTCCGCAGGGATGATCGTGGGTGGGCAATAACTGGTCGGCTAGCAGTGACGGGGACGTCGTGAACAGCAGCGTTTTAGAATGCTACTAACTCTTGCGGACGTTATTTGTGGGAAGTGGCCAAGATCGCAGGGGCAAGATGAGGAGTCGAGGTGTTTCTGAAGTGACTGTATGTTACAGGCGCGCAACGATACAGGGGCCTCAATGTGCCTATGAGAGACTTTTCAGGGTTCTCCCAGTGGATGGCGTTTTCGGCTGGTCAGGACCGGTTTGCTGGGGTTGTGCCAAGGGGGTGGGCGGGGGTCGGTCAATGTCACAAGTCGATAAACAAAAGATAGCAGGTTGCCGGTCCTGATGCGGCTACTCTCATGCCTGTCTTCAGGTGTCTTCCCGATACCGGATTGTGATCTTCCTACAACGTCCAGGAGTGCGATGTGACCCAGTCGAGTTCTTCGGTGCCTGTGCCGACCCCCCGAGTCGGCCGCTGCGGAGGGCGATGCCTCGCCGGGGGCCGCCGACCGTCGGCGATCTGCGGATATCTCAGGCGCCGCAAGTGCCTCGACGGTTGAGGCGGGTGCTGCGACGGCCTCGCCCCGGGCCTCTCGCCGCTCGCCGCTGCCGCGGCTCGGCGGGATCCTCAAGCGCGGATCGTCGTCGGGTGCCAGCTGGTCGTCTGTGGGAACCACAGCCGTGGCCAAAGTAGTGGTCATGGGGGTGTCCGGCGTCTTCGGGCTGGTCAACACCAGTCTCATCATCAGGCACTTCGGGGCCGACGCCTTCGCCCAGTACAACCTGCTGGCCACCTTCCCCACCCTCATGCCCTTCACCGACCTGGGCATTGGCGCGGTCATCCTCAACACGGTGGCGAGCTCGACCGACCCGTCCCGCGACTCTGCCGTGCGACGCACGATCACCACCGCCGTCCGGGTGCTGCTCGGCTCCGCGCTGGCCATCAGCACGATCGGCATCGTCATCATGCTGCTGGGGGGCTGGCCCTGGCTGCTGGGGGACAAGCTCATGGAGGGCGGCGGGCCCACGGTCACCGTCTGCCTCATCATCTACGCCGCGGCCCTGCCGCCGTCCGTGGGACAGCGAGTCATCATCGGTCTGGGGCGATCGGCCACGCAGGTCATCAGCCAGGAGTCGTCTCCCCGGCCATGTCCTGCTTCCTGCTGCTGGCCATCGTCACCGGCCTGGGGCGCGGCAACGCCGTGTCCATCTACTCCTACATCGCCAACGCCCTGGTGTCGGTCATCTGCATCGTCGTTGCCTGGCGCGCCACCCGCCCCCTGTTCAGGGAGGCCCTCAAGGATGTGCCGCATCTGCGCAGCGTGCGAGGGGTGCGCATCGTCAACACCGCGGGTCCTCAGCTCCTCCAGTCCCTGGCCATCCCGATCGCCTTCCAGACCGACCAGCTCCTCCTGTCCCACCTGGGTCAGTCCCAGGCCCTGGCTGAGTACGGCCTGGCCAACAGGCTGTTCAACATGCTGACCCAGACCGTCATGGCGGCCGGCGTCGCCATGTGGCCCATGTTCGCTCGCGCTCGCGCCGACAAGCGCATCGAGAGTCCCTTCAAGCCGGCCATCGCCTTCAGCGGGGGCGGCTTCCTCCTGGCCCTCGCCCTCGTCGCCATCACGCCCTGGGCCGCTCGGGTCATGTCCGGAGGCGAGGTCGTTCTGCCCGCTGTGCTTGTGTGGGCCTTCGCCGTCTACGTCGCCGTTGAGGCGGGCAAGCAGCCGCTGGGCATGTACATGACCGACCCGCGCGGACTGCAGTTCCAGGTCATCCCAGTCCTCGTCCTGGTGCCGATGAACCTCGCCGTCTCCTGGGTCCTCATTGGGCCCTTCGACGCCGCCGGACCTATCCTGGGCTCGGTGATCTCAGTGATCCTGTGCCAGATCCTCCCGTATGCCTGGTGGGTGCGCCGAGACGTGGCCAGGCGCCGTCGAGAGCTGGCGCAGCAGTGACTCCCTCCTCGTCGGCGGGCGGCACCGAGCCGGCTCATGCAGCCCGGGAGTCGGCGCCGCGTCCCGGCACTCGATCGCTGCCCGACGTTCCCTGACTGTCTCATCCGCCGTTCCTCATCTGTCCACCACCCGGCCCGGTTCCCCGGGCCCCACTCAAGGAGAAGCCTCATGAGCTCCCCTGCTGGTTCCCCCACCATCGCCGAGAACATCAGAGCCCTGTCCCGGGCTCAGAAGTCCAAGGCCGGTGCCCCCCTCTACTCCCGCATCATCAACCGCCCCGCGGGCCGGGTCCCTGGCCGCGATAGCTCACCGGCTGGGCGCGACCCCGGACCAGGTGACGGTCCTGTCGGCACTGTGCACCTACAGCGGCATCGCTCTCATCGCCCTATGGCGTCCTACAGTCGTGTCCGCTGTGGCGACCGCCCTGCTGCTCATGTTCGGGTACGCCCTTGACGCCGCTGACGGGCAGCTGGCGAGATTACGTAACGGCGGCTCGAAAGCCGGTGAATGGCTCGACCATGTCGCAGACGTTATCAAGCTCTCGACAATTCATGGAGCCATTGCGATCTCACTGTTCCGATTTGCGGAATTACCGCCCCCGGTTCTGCTTGTTCCGCTTGCTTTCGGAGCGGTTCAGAATATTCACTTCTTCAGTTACATTCTGACCTATCAGCTGCGTTATCACGGTGGGACGCCCCTGGCTAAGGACGAGGCCCGTCCCGGCATCATCAAGTCGGTCCTATCGGCCCCCCACGGACTACGGGCTCATGTGCTTCGTGCTCATGACCCGCTTCGCCCCCACGGTCTTCCTGTGGGTGTACGGCATCATGCTCCTGGGGTACGCGGGCTACGTCGCTCTGGCCCTGCCCAAGTGGTACCGCGACCTGCGCAACGACCTCCAGTAGCTCATCGCCTCGCCGGCACTCCCGCCGAGATCGCTACCAATCCTCTCTCAACCTTCTGTTAAGGAATCTCATGTCTCTGTTTACCGGCCGCAAGGCGCTACTGGTCTATACGGGACGCAAGGACGGACTGGGCAACCGTGTGCGCGCGCTGCTGTCCGCCCAGGAGCTCGCCCGGGTCGAGGGGCCGCGACCTCTACTACGTGTGGAGCACGGACGAGTACTTCGGCCCCCGGATGGATGAGCTGTGGCGCTTCGAAGGGGGCACGTCGGTGTCGCGTCTGACCTCCCGGGCGCTCCTTCCCCTGGCCCGGTACCGCCAGCCCAAGGGCGTCCGGATCACCGCGGAGCTGCGCCGCCGCCACCTGTGGCAGATCCACTCCCACGGCCTGCCCGTCACCTGGGAGGACCCGGCCTGGAGGGGAGAAGCCGAGAAGGGGGCCACACCCGCCGGGCCGCGACCCTGGACCGAGCGGCTGCGCGAGCTCACCCCCGTCGATGAGATCGCCGATGAGGTCCGCTCCATCTATGACACCCACCTGCGGGGGCGCCCCTACGTCGGCATCCAGGTGCGCACCCACGCGGTCTCCCACGCCAAGACCATCGAGTCCTCACCGGTGGAGTGGTTCGCCAACCGGATGCGCCAGATCCGCGCCGACCATCCCGACGTCCCCTTCTTCCTGTCCTGCGACACCCCCGAGGCCCAGGAGCAGCTGGCCGGAGAGTTCGACGGCTGCGTCTTCCTGACCGACAAGGGCGGATACAACACCGTCAAGGGCGTGCGCTCGGGCCTGATCGACCTCTACCTGCTGGCCAGCTCCCAGCACCTCATCGGAGCCTCCTTCTCCAGCTTCGTGGAGATGGCCGTCTTCCTGTGCGACGGCGTCGTCCCCTTCGAGCGGCCCGACCAGCCCCTGGAGGGCGAGTTCAGCCTGTCCCTGGGACTGGCCGAGGACCCGCTGCGCCCCGCCCGACGCTGACGTCGCGCGGCTCGGTCAGCGGGCCGGATGTCCGTCGGTGGGATCGCGGCGGGGTCGGGCGGGATAGGCGCTTGCGGCAACCATCCGCGCCGCCCCCTCCGTGCGGCGTTCCCGTGAGACCCGTCCACGCCTTCGAGCATCCATCCCGCACGCCCCGGTGAACCAGGGTCTCAGCGCTTGAGGAGCTCGTCGACGATCCGGGTCATGGTGGCGCGGTACCCGGCCACGGAGAACCGCTCGGCAGCCTCGCGCTCGCCCTGCTGGGCCAGTCGACCGGCCAGCTCCGGGTCGGCCGCCAGGGATCCGAGGGCATCGGCCAGGGCCTGCGCGTCGTCGGCAGGCACGAGCAGGCCGGTCACCGAGTCGGTGACGACCTCGGCCAGGCCCTGGACCCGAGAGGCCACAAGCGGTCGGGCCGCGTGCATCGCCTCGACTGCGGTGTTCCCGAAGGGCTCGGCCCGGGAGGGCACGACGACGGCGTCGGCTGCCTCCAGCACCGGCCAGGTGGGGTGCACATAGCCCAGCAGCTCGACATGCCCCGTCAGATCATCCTGGCCGGCGCGCTTACGCAGCTCGGCCTCGTACCACTCGTAGCCGGGGAAGACCGAGCCGCACACGCTCAGGGAGGCGTCCACCCCCGAGCGCCGCAGCAGCCCGACGGCATCGAGAGCCACGTCCACACCCTTGCGCGGGGACAGTCGGCCCACCATGGCGATCCGGAAGGAGTCGCCGGGCCGCCGGGTACGCAGCGGCTCCAGAGGCCGGTCCGGTCCGGCGACTCCGTTATGGACCACCTCCGTACGCGAGGCCAGGCGCGGCTGGGCGTCCAGGAGCGCGTCGCGGGCCGCCCCGGAGTTCGCCACGATCCGAGATGCCGCCAGAAGCGGGGCGTTGAGCCCGGCGCGGATGACCCGACGCTGGGTGTCCTCGGCCTCGTGCACATGGGCCAGCACCGGGATGCCTGCCGCGCTCGCGGCCACCGGCCACCAGGGGATCGTCACCGTGTTGGTGAGGACCGCCTCGGCGCGGCTGGCGCGGATGACTGCCCGCAGGCGGGCGATCTCCGGGGCTGCCTGCGCGGACAGCTTCGTCAGACCTGTGGGGCTCAGCAGGGCCTTGCGCAGGACCGTGAAGGGCATGACGGCCACGCGGGCGCCGGCGTCGCGCAGCACCCCGACCAGGGGGCCGTCCTGGGGCAGAGCCACCAGGACCTCGTGACCGGTCTCGATGAGTCCGTGAATGGTCTCCACCAGCTGCCAGTCCGAGCCGTACAGGTCGGGGGAGGGGTGGGCCACGAGAACCCGGGCGCCATCCGCCCGGCCCCGGCTCACCAGCTCACCTTCCCGGTGCGGCGCCCGGAGGGGCGATGGCGGGTGGGGCCCTCGAGTGCCAGACGTCGGGCCAGGGCCTCGTAGCCGGAGGCCACCTCGTCCCAGTCGTAGAGGGCCGCTCGTTCGCGGGACTCGTCGCCGCGCACGGCCTGGGCCTCGACGTCGGACTCGGCGGAGACGACCAGGGCGGCCACCTCATCCGGTGAGGTCCAGTATCGTCCGGCCTCGCCCAGGACCTCGCGGTTGAAGGAGACGTCGAAGGCGTCCACCGCGGCCCCGGCGCCGATGGCTCGCAGGAGCGAGGGATTCGTGCCGCCCACCGAGTGGCCGTGGTAGTAGACCAGCGCTCCGGAGTAGAGGGCGTCGAGCAGCTCCTGGTCCCACAGGCCGCCGAGCAGGCGGACCCTGCCGTCGGCCAGGGACTCGATGCGGGCGGTGTAGTCGTCGGCGTAGGGGGCCGATCCGACGACGACCAGCGGCAGCGTGGCCCCGGAGCGCACGTACCCATCCACGATGACGTCGACGTGGTTCTCCACCTCGAAGCGGGCCACGACCAGGTGGAAGCCCTTGGGAGTCAGGTCCAGCTCGGCCAGGCGCGAGGTGTCGGCGGAGATACGGGGCGCCCCGTAGGAGAGAAGATCGGTGGGGGCGTTGAACTCGTCGGTGTAGTAGTCGGCGATGCCCTGGGCGTCGGCGATGAGTGCGTCGGAGTAGCGCACGGCCAGCGCCTCGGCCGCGCGGTAGTAGCGCTTACCGGTGGGGCCCCACTTGCCGCGGCGCCACTCCAGGCCGTCGACGTGAGTGGCCACCGGAACGCGTGCGGCGCGCAGGGCCGGCAGGAAGGGGGCGTTCGCTGCGTTGAAGACGAAGGCCGCGTCCGGGTGGGTGCGGCGCAGCAGGTGGGCCACCGACAGGGCCGTGTGGGACAGGGTCTCCAGGCTGCGGTTCTTGACCGAGGGCAGCTCGACCAGTCGCATCCCCAGGTAGGTGCGGGGAAGCGGGGTGTCCGGCTCAGGGTTTCGGCAGTAGACGAGGACCTGGTGGCCGCGGTCGGCCAGGCGTCGTCCGACCTCCTCGATGGCGGTCTCGAAACCTCCGTAGCGGGCGGGGACGCCTCGCGTCCCGATCATGGCGATTCGGAGCCTGTCCGGGTTCACAGCAGTCAACGGAGTCCTTTCGAAGGGCGGCGGAGCCGGTAAGGGATAGGAACCAATGATCCCGTTCGATGCGGCCACCGGTCACGGCAATGGCGGAGGAACATCGACGAGGGTGGCGGGGGGAGGCGGTGATGACAGTGATGGCGGTGATGACAGTGATGACAGTGATGACAGTGATGATGAGGCGATGTGGCTCTCATCCCCGAGCTCGCAGGTTCCTGCGGACTCGTTGCGTCGCGAGCGCCCGGCGCACTCGGTCAGGAGTCTAGAGGCAGGTGGCTGCCGGCACGCATCGAATGAGTCATGCCGCTAATACCTCCGGCTCCCTGGAGCGCAGTGTCAGGACAGCGCGCTGGCGGTGAGCCGGGTCTACGGTGGGGAGGGCGCGTTCAACTGGTCCACACCACCTGGGTGCAGGCTGAGCATTCCGGTCAAGAATCAGGTATGGAACCCAGTGCTGGTTAATGAGAGGCTATCTGTGAGAAAAGTGGGTAGGGGTGCCGTCCCGTGCGATGAGTGATTGATTGCACAGCGGGAGGCGGAACAAAGGTTCTCGGAAGCGTTATCAAAACGTTACCCCTGTAATAACCTCGTGACTGGCGTCGGTCTCGTTGCGGCGGGACCGCCCCGTCATACTGCGCCACTTACCCAGGTTCCCTCACGTCTTAAGAACGGAGCACTCGTGCATCCTTCCCGTGCTGTCTCCAGCGTGGGGGCGGTCCTGACCGCCCTCCCCTCGTTCTTGGTGCGCTCGTCGCCCCCACTATCGCCCCCCGGCTGCTGCTGCGGGGCAGACGGTTCTGGCCTCGCCGCAGCCACTGCCCACCGCTCAGGTCGACGGCATCGTCCTGGATCAGGCGGTTGTGGGCAATGCCGTCTACGTCGTCGGGGAGTTCAAGAGCGCTCGTCCAGCCGGCGCTGCCGCCGGTGAGAACGAGTCTCCTCGATACAACGCCATGGCCTTCGACATCACGACCGGCGCGCTGCTGGACTGGGCGCCCAAGGTCAACAGCAGGGTCACCGCGGTCGAGGCCTCGGCCGACGGGTCCACCATCTACCTCGGTGGTAACTTCACCTCCGTCAACGATGAGACGACCTATCGAGTGGCGGCGGTGGACGCTGCCGGCAAGCGCAAGCCGCTGGGGGCGTCGGCCAACGGGTCGGTCTGGGATTTGGAGCTCTCGCCTGACGGCTCCTCCCTGTACATAGCGGGCTCCTTCACCCAGATCAACTCCTCGTCACGTCAGCGTGCCGGTGCGGTGGATCTGAAGACGAACAAGGTGACCGACTTCGCCCCCCAGGTCGATGACTCCCTGGTCCGCGCCATCACGGTGGCGCCCGACGGCTCGGCAGTGGCGATCGGCGGCTCCTTCACCTCGGTGGGCGGGTCCTCCGAGGGGTACGGCATCGCCGTCCTGGAGAAGGATGGATCCCTGCGGCAGACTAACATCTCCAGTGTCATCCGCAACGCGGGGCCGGACTCCGGAATCATGAGCCTCAAATCGGACTCCCGAGGTCTGTACGGCACCGGCTACTCCCAGGAGGGAGCCTTCGAGGGGATGTTCCGTGCCAGCTGGACCACGGGGGACATCGATCTCATGGCCGACTGCCATGGCGATACCTATGACGTGCTGCCCACCAACGACGTCATCTACATCGCCAGCCACACCCATGACTGCAGCAACATCGGTGGTTTCGCTGATCGTTCGAACGAGGGCGTCTACCATCACGCCGTCGGTTTCTCCAGCACGGCGACGGGCACCGTGGGCTCCAACACGGCCAGCGGATACAGCGACTACCAGGGTCAGCCGGCCCCCACGCAGTACAACGGCTTCTGCCGGGGTTCCAGATCGGCGACTACAGCGGCCTGAGCCAGGCGGTGTGGACTGTTGAGGGCAACAGCCAGTACCTCGTCTACGGCGGTGAGTTCATCGCGGTCAACGGCACCAAGCAGCAGGGCATCGTCCGTTTCTCCATGAGTGGCGGCGACGTCAACGCGGCCCGTCCCGGTGACGTCAACGGCAACAACAACGGCAATGGGGACAACAACGGCAACGACAACGGCAACGATAACGGCAACGGCAACGGCAACGACAACGGCAACAACGGGGACGACGACAACGGCAAGGACAAGGACAAGAAGAAGAACAAGAAGAAGCAGGACGACTGGGACAACCAGGACGGTTGGGACCAGGATGACCGGGAGAACAACCAGGGTGGCGGCTGGTGGTGGTGGTGACCATGAGGCCCGTCGGGTCTGTGGATCGTCGCGGCTTATCCTCTGAACGATCCGGTTCTATGGCCGGTGGTGGTGTGCTCCCGAACTCAGTGGTCGCTGAGGGCGGTGTTGCGCACGGCGGAGGTCGTACGCTTCAGCACGTGTCTCGAACCCGAATGCTGATCCTCCCCACCGTCCTGGTGCTGGGCCTGGGGCTGGCCGCCTGCGGAGGCGGAAAGTCCCAGAGCACTGCCAGCCCTTCTGCCGCTGCCTCTGCCAGTGGCTCGGCCTCGGCTCAGGCCGCCCCCTCGAACGTCGCCACGCCCACGGTACAGACCGCGAAGCCGACGGCGGCGCCTCCGTCGCCCTCGGACAATGTCTCCACCCCGGACGCCTCCTCGATCGATCCCAAGGCCGTTGAGACCGGCGACCTGTCGAAGGACGAGTACCCCGAGGTGGGTCTGGACAAGTCGGTCCGCGTCGACGGGGACCTGGTGATCTCTCTGGGGCAGATGCAGGCGAAGGACTTCGCCAGCGCGCCCGGTGAGGTGGGGGGCGCCGGTGTCCTGATCCCGGTAACGGTGACGAACAGGTCCAGCCAGGACCTGCCGCTGGCCAGTGTGCTGTCCACCACCGTCAACTACGGCGAGGGTGCTGGTACTCCCGCCAGCGAGATCATCTCGGCCTCGGATGCGGTGCCGTCCTCGCTCGCAGCCGGTGAGACGGTGACCGTGAATCGCGCCTTCGTCATCCCGGCGGAGGGGCGAGGGAATGTCAAGATCGTCGTTGACCTGGGTGCGGGCCGCGGGGCCGCAACCTTCCGGGGATCTGCCGGCTGACTCAGGACGAGTTCCTCTCAGGGCGTTGGCCGCCCTCCTTCTTGTCTGCAATCCAGGCGCCGTCCGTTGCTCACCTTCATGAGCAACGGACGGCGCCCTGGCATGAGGGGCGACCCGCTCGGGCGACTTGACTGAAAGCTCTCGACCGTTGCTTCGCCGTGACATGAGATGCACCAGCCCTCAAGGCAACCTGATCCGTGTCTATATGGAAGGTGGTTCCGATGGAAGAGGCTTATGGGCGACTCGATTCCTTGAAACGCCTGGATGATGGCGCCATGTGAGCGAAGGGTCGGTGTGCTGCGGGATGGTTCCGTCCTGTGGTGTGCACCAAAGTGCGGTGAGCAAGTTGTTGACGGTGTACGATGAGCGCGCCCGTCGACCCTGGCCGGGCGCGGAATACCAGCCATTCGTAAGGCTGCGTGTCCGTGATCTGAGTATGTTCTGAATGGAATACCTGTGAAGCTCCCCCGCCGACTCCTGAGCGGCCTGCTGGCCGCGGCTCTTGTTCCCATTGGTGCCGTCACGCTCGCTCCGGCATCTCCCGCCGCCGCGGACCCGGCTCCCGCCGGTGCCGCCGGTACGCCCAGCACCGTTTCCGCCGATGCCCTGCCCACCGCCCAGATCAACGGCATTGTCTGGGACCAGGTCGTGGTCGGGGATATCGTCTACGTCGTCGGAAAGTTCTCCTCGGCGAGGCCGGCAGGATCGCCGGCCGGTCAGAACGAGTCACCGCGCGGCAACGCGATGGCCTACAACATCAACACCGGTGAGATCGTCGACTGGGCACCCACCACCAACGGCACCATCAACACCATTGCCGCCTCCGCCGATGGCCAGACCCTCTACCTGGGTGGCGAGTTCACGACGCTGAACAATCAGACGGCCTGGCGCGTCGGAGCGGTCAGGGCCTCAGACGGTCAGCGCTCTCCGCTGGCCGCCTCGGCCAACGGCAGCGTCAAGGCCCTGAGCGTCTCCCCTGACGGGCAGACGCTGTACATCGGAGGGGCCTTCACCCAGATCAACTCCTCGGCCCGCCAGCGCGTCGCCGCGCTCAACCTGGGCAGCCAGCAGCTGACCAACTTCGCACCGAAGATTGACAACTACTACGTGCGCAGCATCGTCGAAGCCGTTGACGGCTCGGCCGTGGCCATCGGCGGGGCCTTCGAGTCCGTTGAGGGCAGCGACAATCCCGGTCACGGGATCGCCGTCTTCGAGAAGGACGGCAGCCTGCGCAAGAACAACGTCTCCAGCGTGGTCCGCGGCGCCGGCGCCGAGGCCTCCGTCATGAGCGTCAAGGCCGACGAGCAGGGCCTGTACGCGGCGAGCTACTCCCGGCTCGGCACCTTCGAAGGCGTCATGCGCCTGAACTGGACCACCGGGGACATCGACTACATGGCCGACTGCCACGGCGACTCCTACGACGTCCTGCCGGCCGGCGACGTCGTCTATGCCGCCAGCCACTCCCACGACTGCTCCAACATCGGTGGCTTCCCGGACGTCTCCTACCACTACCACAACGCGGTGGCCTACACGAACGCCGCCACCGGAACGGTGAAGGAGAACAGCGCCGCGGGCTACAAGAGCTACGCCGGGCAGAACGCCACCACCAACCTCAACTTCTACCCCGACTTCACGCCGGGCAAGATCTCCGGCGCCATCCAGGCGACCTGGACCGTCGAGGGCAACGACAAGTACGTCGTCTACGGCGGTGAGTTCCTGGCCGTCAACGGCACCGCCCAGCAGGGGCTGGTGCGCTTCGCCCGCCGCGACATCGCCCCGAACAAGCAAGGCCCCATGGACAAGGGCGGAGCCTTCAAGGTCACCGGCTCCTCGCCGCGCGCCGGGGTCGTCTCCCTGTCCTTCAAGGCCAACTGGGACAGGGACGACAAGGCCCTGACCTACAACGTCTACCGCGACTCCATGAACGGCCAGCCGGTCACCAGCCAGACGGTGAGCGCCGGCTTCTGGGAGCGCTCCGATCTCAGCGCCACCGACGTCGTCGACCCGGGAACCACCCACCGCTATCGGGTCCAGGTGACTGACCAGTGGGGGGGCCTCCACGGTCTCGGACTGGGTGACGGTCAAGGCCGGTGAGGGCCAGGGCCTGAGCAAGTACGGTGCTCGCATCCTGGCCGACGGTGCCGCCCACTACTGGTCCTTCGACGAGACCGACGGCGACAAGGCCGAGGACTTCGTGGCCCAGCGCAATCTGACGATCCGCGGCAAGGCCTACAAGCGCGGAAGCCAGTCCGTCCTGGGCTCGGGAGCCTCGCTGGGCCTGACCTCGGACAGCGCGAACAAGTCGCACGCCGCGACTCGCGTCGCCTCCCAGGCTCCCACCGCGTTCTCCATGGAGACGTGGGTCCGCACGACCTCGACCTCGGGCGGGGAGATCATGGGCTACGGCTCCTCCTCGACCAACCAGTCGTGGAGCCGCGACCGCATGGTGTACATGCGCAATGACGGCACGCTCAGCTTCATGCTCTACCCGGGCAACTGACGACCATCACGACTCCCAAGAGCTACAACGACGGGCAGTGGCACCACATCGTGGCCTCCATGAGCCCCACCACTGGCGCCATGCTCTACGTGGACGGCAATCTCGCCGCCTTCGACGGCTCCATGACCGAGGGACAGAGCTACTCCGGCTACTGGCGCATCGGCGGGGACGCCCTCGGCGGGGTCAACGGCCAGCCCTCCAACACCAATATCCAGGCCGATATCGACGAGGCCGCCGTCTACAGCACGCCGCTGTCCGCACGGCAGATCGCCGAGCACTACACCGCGGCCACCGGCAAGCAGGTCCAGGCCGACGACAACGGCGGCAAGGACGGTGCCGGCAAGGACAAGAAGGACAAGAAGGACAAGGCCGAGGAGGGCAGCGCCCTGCTGGACGACTCCTTCGAGCGCAGCGTGAACGGCGGTTGGGGCAAGGCCAAGGCCGGCGGTGAGTGGAAGACCACCTGGAACGCCGCGGCATTCTCCGCCGACGGCACCAGCGGTCGGATCGCCATGGCCGGTCCGCGCTCCTCGGCGTCCATCATCTCCGATCCGATCAAGTCGACCTCCACTGACGCCGTCGTCGACTTCTCCCTGGACGCGGTGCCCTCCGGGAACGGCGCCTTCATCTCCTACGCCGCCCGCACGACCAAGGCCGGTCAGTACCAGGCCACGGTCCGCATCGGCAGCGCCGGCAACCCGGTGATCACGGTCTCGCGCGTGGTCAAGGGCCGAGAGACCTCCCTGGGCTCCTACGTGCTGACGCAGCCCTACACGGCCGGTCAGCCGCTCCACCTGCGCATGGTGGTTGACGGCGCGGAGTCGACCAACATCCAGACCAAGCTCTGGGCCGGTGACTCCGAGCCCGCCGAGTGGGGGATCGAGGTCGTCGACAACGACAAGACCCTCAACGAGGCCGGCACTGTGGGGCTGACCACCTACATGTCCGGGTCGGCCGGACCGGAGACCGTGACCCTGGCGGTCGACAAGGTCACCATCAAGCAGCGCTGACGCCCTCGAGCTCTGCGCGTATGCGGGGCGGGCCGGGAAGGACTCAGGATCTTCCCGGCCCGCCCCGTTCCGGTACGTGCTGTATCCGCGGCCCCGGCGTCCAAGAGGTGGCCACTCCCCGACATGTCACACGGAGGCAACACGGTGCGTCCCTAGGATCGCCCTGTAGCGAGAACCCACCAGGAGGAACCATGATCAGGGTAGCGATCAACGGATACGGCAACCTCGGCCGCGGCGTCGAGCAGGCCATCACCAAGAACGCGGACATGGAGGTCGCCGTCGTCTTCACCCGGCGCGACCCGGCCACCGTCACCACCCAGGGGGCTCCCGTCGCCCACGTCGATGACATGGCCTCCTGGACCGACAAGGTCGATGTCTGCCTGAACTGCGGAGGCTCGGCCACCGACCTGATCGAGCAGACCCCGGCCGCCACGGCCCTGTTCCACACGGTCGACTCCTTCGACACCCACGCCCGCATCCCCGAGCACTTCGCCGCCGTCGACGCCGCCGCCAAGGCCTCCGGCCACGTCGCCCTGATCTCCACCGGCTGGGACCCGGGCCTGTTCTCCATGCTGCGGGTCCTGGGCGAGGCCGTCCTGCCCGACGGCGCCACCACCACGTTCTGGGGGCCCGGCGTCTCCCAGGGGCACTCCGACGCCCTGCGCCGCATCGACGGCGTCGTGGACGCCAAGCAGTACACCCGCCCGGTGGAGGCCACCGTCGCCGCGGTCAAGGCCGGCGACGACGTCGAGCTGACCACCCGTTCCATGCACACGCGCGACTGCTACGTGGTGGCTGAGGAGGGGGCCGACCTGGCCCGCATCGAGCGGGAGATCGTGGAGATGCCCAACTACTTCGCCGACTACGACACCACCGTCACCTTCATCACCGCTGAGGAGCTGGCCACCGAGCACGCCGGAATTCCTCACGGCGGCTCCGTCATCCGCCGCGGTCACACCTCCGAGGACGTCGCCGAGACCGTGAGCTTCGAGCTGCAGCTCGGCTCCAACCCGGAGTTCACCGGCTCGGTCCTGGTCGCCACGGCGCGCGCCGTGGCGAGGCTGGCCGCTCGTGGCGAGTCCGGCGCGCGCACCGTCTTCGACGTGACGCTCGCCGACCTGTCTCCCACGACTCCCGAGGAGCTGCGCGCCCACTACCTGTGAGGCGGGCGGACAGCCAGGGGCGTCCCGCCGTCGGCGCCGAGCCGGCGGTGGGACGACGAGGCACCGGAGGCGCCGGCTGAGTCAGTCGCGGATGAGGGGCTCGTCGATGTCGGGCAGTTCGCCGCGACGGGCGGCACGCAGGAGCCTCACCCCGTCACGAGTGGCCTGTGCCGCCGTCAGGAGCGGGCGACGAGTGCTCAGGAGCTGGCGCCTGCCACCGCGCAGGACGATCTCACGGGCGGCTCGGCCCGCCGTGGCCACCCACCGGCGCTGCGTGGCCCGGTCCAGGTGCAGTCCGGCGTACAGCAGCCGGTTGCGCACGTTGTAGTAGTAGTAGATGTCCGACTTGGCCCGATCGGACTGGCCGCCTCGGAGTGGGTCCCGCCCTCGTCGTGGACGGCGACGGCGTCGCGCACCAGGGCCAGGCTGCCTCCGGCCGCCAGTACCCGGGCCGAGAAGTCCACGTCCTCCCAGTAGAGGAAGTAGCGCGCGTCCAGGCCGCCGGCGGCCTCGAACAGGTCGACGGACAGCGCCAGGCAGGCCCCCGAGAGCCACGGCTGGGTGCCGCCCGGGGAATCGGACGCGGTGAGCGGCGCGAGCGCATCGAGCCGTCCGCCAGGCACACGACGATCCCGTCGGAGACGATGCGGCCACCGGAGTCCTTGAGCACCGGCGCCACCAGGGCGAGCCGGTCCGCGTGCGCCCTCGCCGCCAGGCGGATGAGATCGGCCCGGGCGATGACGGCGTCGGGATTGAGCAGGACGAGCAGGTCGGCGCCGAGCCTCGCGGGCCCGTGCCGCCCCCAGGTTCATGCCACCCCCGAAACCGGTGTTCGTCTCCGGCAGGACCGCCTCCCAGCCCCGTGAGGAGGCCAGTGTCACCAGCTCCTCGCGGGCGGTGGGCGTGGAGTAGTTGTCGACGACGACGATGCGGGCCTCGGGGGAGTCCTCGGCCACGCGCGCCAGCGTGCGCTTCAGCAGCGCCGCCGAGTCGTAGCTGACGACGATGACCGCCGTGCGCGAGAGCAGCTCGCCTCCGGAGAGTCCGCCGGATGCCTCGGTGATCTCGACGACCCTGGCGGGGGCGCCGGTCTCGGGGCCGGTCGGCTCGGCGGCCTCAGTGGAGTCGGTGACCTGGGCGGGGTCAGGGGTGACGGTCATCGGAGCAGGAGCCTTCCGGGTGCGGGGCGGTGTCGCGGAGCGGTGCTGGTGAGGTCGGGCGCTGTGGACGTCGTGGCTCGGGCGCTCCCGCAGTGGGGCGCACCCGGTTCGTGATAGTACCGTTAGACCTTGATATCACGCCGCGATCCGCCAGTAGGCGGGAGGAAGGACGGGGCTGGACGTGCACCTGACCATCGCGATGCTCACCTACCGCCGCAACGACTACCTCGCGCAGGTGATCCCCGAGCTGCTGGCGCAGGCCGACGACGTCTCCGACGCGCGGACCACGGCGAGCGTACTCATTGTGGACAATGACCCGCAGGCCGGGGCGCGGGCCGTTGTCGAGGCCGCCCGGGTGGCGCTGGGAGGAGAGCAGCCGGAGGCGTCGGAGCCGACCGGGCAGGCTGATCCGGCGGCCGCGGCTGCGACGTCGAGGCTGGTCTACGTCCACGAGCCCGAGCCGGGCATCGTGGCCGGACGCAACCGCGCCCTGAGCCAGGCCCGCGGATCCGACGCCCTCGTCTTCATCGACGACGACGAGATCCCCTCACCGGGCTGGCTCAAGGCCCTCGTGAGCACCTGGCGCGCCCAGGGCTGCGCCGCCGTCACCGGCCCCACGCCGCCGGCCTTCGAGGTCGACCCCTCGGCGTGGGTCACCGCCTCGGGCGCCTTCGACTCCTGGGAGGCCGCCGACGGCGCCCAGGTCCGCAGCGCCGACACCGGCAACCTGCTCCTGGACCTGGCCGTCGTCGAGGGTCTGGGGCTGCGCTTCGACCCGCGCTACGGGCTCACCGGCGGCGAGGACTCCCTGTTCACCCGCCAGCTCACCCGCGCCGGCGGCGTCATCCGCTTCGCGGCCGGGGCGGTGGTCACCAAGCGCGTGCCCGCGGCCCGCGCCCGGCGCACCTGGGTGCTGGAGCGCTCCCTGCGCTCGGGCTCGTCCTGGGCCCGGGTGCGTATCGACACGGTCGGGCCTGCTGACGGCGGTGCCTCCGGCAGGCTCGCGCGCCTCAGGCTGCGCCTGGGCTACGGCGCCAAGGGACTGGCCAAGGCCGGTGTCGACGGGGCGCGCGCCGGCGTGGCCCGCATCCGTGGTGACGTGCCCGCTCAGGCCCGCTACGAGGTCTCCTCGCGCGGGGGACTGGGCATGGTCGTGGGCGCCCTGGGCGGCCACGTGCGCGAGTACGGTCGCCCCCGCCGCAGGCGGAGCACGGCGCAAGCCGGCAGGAGGAGCGCATGAGCCGGCTGACGATCGCCATCCCCACCTTCCGGCGCCCGCAGGACCTGAAACGGGCCGTCAGCGGGGTCCTGGAGCAGGCTGGTGAGCTGGTCGACGGCCCGAGAGTCGAGGCCTGCGACCCCGAGGGCGATACGGCGGGTGCGGCGGATGCGGACGGGGGTGCTGGTAGGGGCGTCTACGATGTCGAGGTCCTCGTCATCGACAATGACGCCCAGGGGCACCGGGCGCGAGGCCGCCCTCACTGCCGCGGCCGACGCCGGGGTGGCCGTGCGTTCCTCAGTGGAGGGGGCGGAGGGACCCGAGGCTGTGGGCCTGCGCTATGTCGTTGAGGAGCGGGCCGGTGTGGCTGCGGTGCGCAACCGCGCCCTCGACGAGACCGGCGGGCGCGACCTGCTCATCTTCATCGACGACGACGAGGACCCCGAACCCGGCTGGCTCGCCGCCCTCGTGGGGCTGTGGGCCTCCACCGGCTGCCAGGCGGTGGCCGGCCCCGTCATCCCCGTCTACGAGGTCGAGCCGGAGGCGTGGGTGCGCCAGGGGGAGTTCTTCGTGCGCAGGACCTGGCCCACCGGCACGGTCCGCCCGGTGGCGGCCTCCAACTGCCTGCTGCTGGACCTGGGCTTCGTACGCCGGGCCGGGCTGCGCTTCGACGAGGCCTTCGGTGCCACCGGGGGAGAGGACACGCTCTTCACCCGCCGACTGAGCGCCGCCGGCGGCGTCATCCGCTGGTGCGATGAGGCGCGCGTGCGCGACCACGTCCCGGCCTCACGCCTCACCCGTCCCTGGATCCTGCGACGGCAGCGATCCCACGCCGCCACCTCGGTGCGCGTCGAGCTGACCCTGGCCGGCGGCGGGGCTCAGCCGGTCATCCGGGCCAGGGCCGCCGCTGGTGGCCTGGTGCGTATCGTCATCGGCGGCCTGCGAACCGCCGGTGGAACCCTCATCGGCAGCCCTAAGCACGCTGCCAAGGGGGCTCGGCTGCTGGCTCGTGGCCGCGGCATCCTGGCGGCCAGCGTCGGAGGCGGCGTCCACCGCGAGTACGACCACTGAAGGCCTCGGGGCTCGAACTCACTGCGGTGCTGGTCGAGGGTGTCCCCACCGCACTGCTGGGCACTGCACGAAGGTCGGGGACTATTGGAGGAGGGGCGGGTGTACTCCATGGGGGTCGGGGGTTCGTGCAGTACGCACAACCCTTGGCCAGTGGGTCCCCACCCTCGTGGAGTGCGCCGGTGCTCACGCCCGCTGGGCGGGCGCCGCAGTGGCGTCGGTGGGCTCGTCCTCCGGCGGGTCGGCCGGCTCGTCGTCGATGCCCAGCTGGGAGACCTCGCGCAGGGGAGGTTGCAGGACGGCTGCCCCCAGTACGATCGGCAGATAGGCGGGCAGCACCGTCCACGGCCCCACGAACACGTTCTGCACCACGATCAGGGCCGCGAAGAACAGCCAGGGGGTGGCCTTGAGCCGTCCCAGGTCGCGCATCATCGCTGTCAGCGCCATCCCGGCGATGAGCAGCAGCAGCAGCCCGCCTGGGATCGAGGCCGCCGCCCACATGTCCATCACCCCCGAGTGCAGCTCGATGCGGCCACCGAACATGAAGTTCTCGACGTAGCCGTTCTCCGGGTCGTAGCCCAGGGCGGCCATACCGTCCTTGGCCACCCACAGGTCCTCGAAACGGGGCTTGACGCCGGCGCCGTAACCCCAGGGCCGGTTCTGGAACAGGGCCCAGGAGGCTCCCAGCTCGGGTCTGGCGGACAGGAGCAGCCCCGCCGAGTTGGAGGACTGGGCGATGGTCCGGTTCTGGGCATCCTCGCCCAGAGTCCCGGACTCGGAGGCCATGACGACCCCGGCCATTGCCACAATCCCCACGACCGCCAGAACGATGATCTGGGAGATCGCCAGACGCCTGGGAGTCGGCACGTGCCACCGGGCCCAGGACGCCAGGGCCTGCCAGATGACGGTGCCCAGGATGACGGCGAGGAAGGCCAGGGTGGAGCGCGAGTCGGAGACGAGGAAGACACCACTGAGCCCCAGCAGGGCCACGATCTGCACCAGTCGGCGCCGGTCGGCCACGAGACTGAGGACCATGATCGTCACCGCCGCACCGATTCCGAACTTCCACGGGTTGGAGCTGGTCTGGAGCAGGGGCAGCGAGTCCAGGAACATGCCGAAGCCGACCGCCAGAGCCGCCCGTCTCGTTCCCAGCCGGCGCGCTCCCCACACGAAGACGGCTACTGCGCAGGGAATGGCCAGGAGGCTCAAGGTGGTGACGCGGCGGGCCCAGGCCTCGACGACGAAGCTGCTCTCGGCCAGCAGGGACATGATGTAGGCCGTGCCCGCCGCCAGGATGGACAGCACGAGCAGCAGCGAGAACCGGCGTGCCTTGCGCACGGCAGTCCAAGTGACGGGGATCGCGGCGAGCGCGGCGCAGTCGCCGACGCTGAGGGCGGCCGCTAGCTCGCGGCGCACGCCTACGCAGACCAGGAGGACGACGGCGATCGCCATCTCCGGTCGACGCCATGGTGAACCCTGCTCCCGGCTCGACTCGGGATCAGTCTCCGACGGCGTCTGCGAGCCCTCGTGGGAGGCGGCCGGTAACCAGCTCTGGGCCACGGCCGCTCAGGCGTCTTCTCGAGAGCGGCGACGCCCGATGATGAGCAGCGGGTCCTCGACCTTGTCCTGCGGGTTCTTCTGACTCAGGAAGTACAGCAGGATCGCCATGACGGCACCGGCGGCCAGTCCGATGGCGGTCCCGATGAGAGCGGTGGACACGGCCGACAGGCTCGAGGGCGAGGAGGGGGTCGTGGGGGAGTCGACCACCTTGAGTGTCGCGGTGGTGTTCCCCGCCTGCCCGGAGTGGACAGGTCACGGGCCACCGAGTCCAGGGCGGTCAGCTCGGCCTCGGCGATCCTGTGAGCGCGCTCGGGATCAGTGCTGGTGGCCCGGATCTCCACCAGGGTGGTACCGGTCTTGCTCGTCACCGAGACGGACTTGCGCAGCTCGTCCTGACTGATCCCCGTGTCCTTGGACACCTCCGCGAAGGTGCTCTCCGAGGTCCCGATCTCCACCAGCGTCGGCATGATGGAGGTCAGGTAGTTGAAGGTGTTGGGGAGGTTGGCCTCACTGTTCTCCACGCCCAGATTCGCGTTGGCGGTGGAGGTGTACTGCGCCGGCGTCAACAGGCCGAAGACAATGCCGATGATGGCGCCCAGCACAACGTGCATGGCCACCAGGACTGCGTTCTTGCGCAGCGCGATGATGAGGGTTTCCGGGTCCATGGGTTCCGTTTCGGTGATTGCGGGAGCAACAGAATAGCGCCCCGTTTGGGGCGTGAGCCGGGCACAGGGAGTGAATCACCTCCTTCCCGGGCACTTCTCAGAACCCGTTGGGTCATTGATGCTCGAAGAATGCTGGCACCCGCAGGCTGATCGACCGGCCGGGTAGTGACGAATGCGACGGGCGTCCGCCGGGTGGAGCGCATTCCATGACGACGCGAGCGTGAGCGGCTCCGGGGCTGCGCTCAGTGGTGCTCAGGGGCGTTCAGCGGTGCTCCCGCAGTGGCCGGGGCCTCGGTGCGGGAGTCGGTTCCCTGCCCCGGGGCGCCGGCGGCTGCGCCGTCGGCGCTGCGTGAGCCGTCCGCGGGGCCCGAGTGGAGCGTGGGCCTGGCCTTCATGCCGCGCAAGCCGTTCCAGGCGAGGTTGACCATGTGAGCGGCCACCTCCTCCTTGCTCATCGACCGGTTCTCCAACCACCACTGAGCCGGCATGGCCACGATGCCTACCAGCATCTGGGCGTACAGCGGGGCCGTGCGCGGATCGAGGTCGTGGGCGGCGAACTGCGAGGCGAGGATCCCGGAGACCTCGATGGCGACGTCGGCCAGCAGCGTGGAGTAGGTGCCGGCGGCGCGGTCCGAGCCCGCCGAGAGGATGCGGAAACCGTCGGGGGAGTCCTCGATATAGGTCAGCAGGGCCAGGGCGGCCCGCTCGGCGATCCGTGAGGCCGAGCCTGAGGCGTCAGACCCTCCCGGTCCGTGCCGGCCGGCCTCCGGACCCGCTGCGGGGTCTGCGATCGCCGAGGAGATCGCAGCGGAGATCGTGGTGATCTCCCGGTCGACGACGACGGCGTACAGCCCCTCCTTGCCGCCGAAGTGCTCGTAGACCACCGGCTTGGACACCTGGGCGCGGGCCGCCACCTCCTCCACGCTCGTGGCGTCGAAGCCGCGCTCGGCGAACAGCCCACGGGCCACGGCGATCAGCTGCTCGCGCCGCTCACTGGCGCTCATGCGGGTGCGTTTGGTCGCCATGGCTAGGACCCACTGCTCCGGTCGGCCGGTCGGCCGGAGCGACGGCGCTCGGACCACTGGGCGAAGCGCGCCGAGGCCAGGGCCCCGGTGCGGCGGGCCAGCCGGTGGCTGGGGGCCTCGATGTAGCGCTGGAACAGCCAGGTCAGCGGTGCCGAGACGAGCGGTGCCAGGATGAGCAGCCACCACGGCGAGATCGAGTGCGTCAACAGCCGCAGCGAGACCACGACCGGTTCATGCACAAGGTAGAGGGAGAAGGACATGAGCCCCAGGTACTGCACGGTGCGCGAGCGCAGCAGGCCGCGCAGCGCTCCCGGCCCTCACCACGAGGTGGACCAGGTAGGCGGCCGCCGCCAGGGGTGACCGCGTTGGCCAGGGCGCTGGGCCGTGTGGCTCTCCATCCCCGGCCACCAGGCCAGGGGTGATGAGCAGCAGGCACACCAGGGCCTGCGCCGTCGCCCAGGGCCGGGGGCGTTCGGGGACCGGGGCGGGGTTGTGCCCCCAGGCCCAGCCCATGACCGCGCCCACGGTGAAGACCGGCAGGTAGCTGCCCGATCCGGGGCTGGCGGTGATGACGGGTACGGCCAGGGCGGCCGCCACCGGCAGCCAGGAGACCCGCCAGCGGGCGCACAGGGCCACCCCGAGGATCATCAGGGGCAGCACGAAGGAGAAGATCGCCTCGGCGTGCAACGACCACAGGACGGTGTTGCGGTAGGCGTGCTTGGGGATGAGCAGGTACTCCATGAGCATCTGACGCGCCCCGAGCCCCCTGGGATGGGTGACGGTCATCCAGTGCCCCAGCGCCGGATCCTTCGAGCGCGGCACGAGCAGCATCGCGATGACCGCGAAGGTGGTGGAGGCCGCCGCCGGCAGCCACAGGCGCACGAAGCGCCTCGGCGCGTAGTCGACCCAGTCGAAGCGCCGCCCCTGGGCGTGGCGGCGGGCCACCGGGTAGGTCAGGGCCACGCCGGACAGGACGAAGAAGATGAGGACGGCCTCGTGGCCCGCCCACAGCAGGTGGAGGGGACTCTGAGTGAGGATCCGGTTGAAGGTGCCGGTGGGCACGGTGCCGGGCCGCGCCCCGACCTCCGCCAGCGCGGGCACGGTCTCCAGGGCGTGGTGGATGAGCACGACGACGGCGGCCAGCCCACGCAGCCCGTCGAGCTCGATGAGGCGCACCGCTGCCGGCTTGCCGGAGGAGGGAGGGGGAGCGGAGGAGGAACTGGACATGCCCCCATCCTGCCCTGTCCTCCCGGCCGACCGCGAAGCCCGACGAGTGTGGCATGCACCCCGCAGATGTGCGAGATCCGGTGCCAGGAGCCTGCGGGGGCGCGCTGAATCGCCGCGAAGGTGCCGAGCGCGACCGGGACGTGAGAGACTGTCCCGGCGTCTCGCCCCTCGCCGCCAGGCCCGGGTCGGGATGTGTCCTTCCGCCCTGGTGTAGCGGCAGCACGCAGGCCTTTGGAGCCTTGAGGCCCGGGTTCGAATCCTGGGGGCGGAGCGGCGTAGCATGAGTGGCGTTGGGGTTCCCTCGCTCTCACGCCCGACGGCGGTCACCGGTCGCCGGTGGGACGCGCGCCAACCGTCCATCCGTACCTGATTTCAGAAACCGTTGGAGTCCGTCCCGTCCTCCGCCCGGTCGCGGCCGGAGACGTCGGGAGCCCGGGCGCGAAACTGTGAGAAGAGGACACGTGACGCCTACCGCACCCGCCGCCGTCATCGTCATGGCCGCAGGCAAGGGAACTCGTATGCGATCGGTCACCCCCAAGGTTCTGCACCGGATCGGCGGTCGCAGCCTGGTTGACCACGCCGTCACCGCAGCCAGGGGGGCTCGAGCCCCAGCACCTCGTCGTCGTTGTGCGCCACGAGCGCGATGCCGTCATCGCCCACCTCGCCGAGGTCGCCCCCGACGCCGTCCCGGCCGACCAGGACGAGGTCCCCGGCACCGGGAGGGCCGTCGCCTGCGGGCTGGCCGCCCTGCCCGAGGACCTGGACGGGCCCGTCGTCGTCACCAGTGGTGACGTCCCGCTGCTGGACACCGCCACGCTCAAGGAGCTCCTGGCCCAGCACACCCAGCGGGGGGACGCCGTCACCCTGCTGACCACCGAGCTCGACGACCCCACCGGCTACGGGCGCGTCGTGCGCGAGGCCGACGGCACCGTCTCGGCCGTCGTCGAGCAGCGCGACGCCAGCGAGGCCCAGCGCGCCATCCGAGAGATCAACGCCGGTGTCTACGTCTTCGACGCCGCCCACCTGCGCACCGCCCTGGCGACCCTGGGCACGGACAACGACCAGGGCGAGGTCTACCTCACCGATGTCGTCGCCCACGCGCACCGGGCCGGACGGTCCACCAGCGCGCTGGTCGTCGCCGACCACTGGCTCGTCGAGGGCTGCAACGACCGCGCCCAGCTCGCCGAGCTCGGCGCCGAGCTCAACCGCCGCGTCCTCGCCGACTGGATGGCCCAGGGTGTCGGCGTCGTCGACCCGGCCTCCACCTGGGTGGACGTCACCGCTGAGCTCGCCCAGGACGTCACCCTCGAGCAGGGCGTCCTCGTGCGCGGAACCACCCGGATCGGCCAGGGCGCCCGCGTGGGCGCCTACGCGATCCTCACCGACGCCGTGATCCCGGCCGGCTGCGTCGTGACCCCCTTCAGCCAGCTCGACGCCGACGGTGCCCGGGCCTGACGCATGAGCGCAGCGCACCTTCGGCCCCGCCCGGTCAGGCCGTGCTGGTCGTGCCGGCCGTACCGATCACTGACCTTCACCTCCGTCTCCAACAGTCACACCGAGGGCCGCACCGGCCGTGAGAAGGGAACCACGTCATGACGGGCATCATTACCAAGGGTGAGAAACGGCTGGTCGTCGTCTCCGGGCGCGCCCATCCCGAGCTCGCCCAGGACGTGGCCAGCGAGCTCGGCACCGAGGTGCTGTCCTCCACGGCTTACGACTTCGCCAACGGGGAGACCTACGTCCGCTTCAACGAGTCGGTGCGCGGCTGCGACGTGTTCGTCGTCCAGTCCCACGGCGACCGCGTCAACGACTGGCTCATGGAGCAGCTCATCATGGTGGACGCCCTCAAGCGCGCCTCCGCCAAGCGCATCACCGTGGTGGCCCCCTTCTTCCCGTACGCCCGTCAGGACAAGAAGCACCTGGGGCGCGAGCCCATCAGCGCCCGCCTCGTGGCGGACCTCTACAAGACCGCCGGCGCCGACCGCCTCATGAGCGTGGACCTTCACACCTCCCAGGAGCAGGGCTTCTTCGACGGCCCCTGGGACCACCTGTGGGCCCAGCCGGTGCTCGTGGACTACGTGCGCACTCGCGTCGACCCGGCCAACGCCGCCGTCGTCTCCCCCGACGCCGGCCGCATCCGGGTGGCCGAGCGCTGGGCCAACCAGCTCGGTGGCGCTCCGTTGGCCTTCGTCCACAAGACCCGTGACGTCACCCGTCCCAACGAGTCGGTGGCCAACCGCGTCGTCGGCGACGTCGAGGGGCGCTCCTGCGTCCTGGTCGACGACATGATCGACACCGGCGGCACCATCGCCAAGGCCGTCCAGGTGCTCCTGGACTCCGGCGCCAAGGACGTCATCGTCGCCGCGACCCACGGGGTGCTCTCCGGTCCGGCCGTGGACCGGCTCTCCACCTGCGGGGCCCGCGAGGTCATCGTCACCGACACCCTGCCGATCCCCGCCGGCAAGCGCTTCGACCAGCTGACGGTCCTGCCGATCGCGCCGCTGCTGGCCCGGGCGATCAAGGCCGTCTTCGATGACGGCTCGGTGGCCTCGCTCTTCGACACCGTCGGCGTCGTCGGCGCCTGAGGCCGGTAGGGTCGAGCGGGCCCCAGGCCCTGCGCGAGCCCGCCGCGCCCCTGTCTCCTGACATCGTGCTCCTGCCCTCGCCGGGCCCCATCACCAGGGTCCGGCGAGGGCGTTTCTCATGGAGCGTGCTGCCCATGACGGAGAGTCCGCTCAGAGTGCGGAGTAACCTTGAGATAACAATTTCATTGCAATCCAACCTCATGGTCGCGTAGCGTGACGTTGTCATCGATTCGTTTCTCCTTCGTTCCTCTTCGTGTTCCGCATGAGCGGAATGTGCTCCCCGAACCAATGCGTGCAACCAGTTAGATTAATTGTTGTCACCGCATTCACCAGTGACTTTCACGGGCCTTATACGGCCGGATGTCAACGGTACGCCGTGATCCGCTTGCGCGTTGGTTGCCATATGTCCTGGAGGTCTCCATGCGTCGTCTCTCCACCACCCCTCGTCTTTTCATCATCCTGTCCCTCCTGCCGCTCCTGCTCACCTCGATGATCGTCCTGACCCCCGCCGCTCCGGTGGCAACGGCTGAGGAAAAGACTGAGGCCAACGCTGATGACGACGGCTCCGGCAATGTCGGCGACAACGGGGGTGAGGCCGACGCGGGCGCAGGCCCCACCGGTCAGTCGCTTCAGGAGCCCGTGTACACGGCCGCGCCCCTCCCCACGGTGCAGATCGACGGCGTCGCCTGGGGACAGCTCGTCGTCGGCGACGTGGTCTACGTCGTCGGCAGCTTCAACAGCGCCCGGCCGGCCGGGGCCCCTGCAGGACAGCAGGAGGTCCCGCGCTCCAACATCCTGGCCTACGACCTCACCACCGGGGAGCTCATCGAGGACTTCGCCCCCACGCTCAACGGTGCGGGACGAAGCCTGGCCCTCTCCGAGGACGGCAAGACCCTCTACGTCGCCGGGGAGTTCGACAGGGTCAACGACGAGTGGCACAGCCGCCTGGCCGCTTTCGACATCTCCCAAGGGCACGGAACCCTCATCTCCTCCTTCCAACCCGTGTTCAGCACCACTGTCAAGGACATCGCGGTGGCCGGTGACACCCTCTACGTCGGGGGCTACTTCACCAAGGTGAACAAACAGCAGCGGACCCGACTGGCCGCCCTCAAGGCCTCCACCGGCGAGCTCCTGGACTGGACCGCGTCCGCCGAGGGCCCCAACGCCCAGGTCTACGCGATCGAGGTCTCCCCGGACCACTCCAAGGTCGTTATCGGCGGCTCCTTCTCCTCAGTCAACGGCTCGAGCAGGCCCGGCTACGGGATGGCTCTCCTGGACGCCTCCACCGGTGAGGTGCTGCCCATGCCGGTCAACGACACCGTGCGCACGGCCGGTGAGAAGGCAGCCATCTTCGATATCGCCGTCGACGACGCCGGTTTCTACGCCACGGCATACTCCGCCGTCGGACGCCTCGACGAGGCCAACCTCGAAGGGAGCTTCAAGGCCGACTGGAACGGCAACCTCATCTGGCTCGAGCCCTGCCACGGTGACACCTACGGGATCGCCCCCACCAAGGAGATCGTCTACACGGTGGGTCACGCCCACTCCTGCGAGACCATCTACGGCTTCCCCAACATGCCCGAGGTGCGCAAGGACGGCTCTCATCCCCTCTACGTGCGGGCCATGGCCTTCACCAACAGTCCCGACATCACCATCCGCCAGCAGGCGTCGCCGACGGCTACCAGGACTGGTCGACCTCGGGCCTCAAGAGCCCCACGATCATCGGCTGGTACCCGGACCTGGAGGCGGGCAAGGTCACGAAGATGTCCCAGGCCGCCTACAAGGTCGACGTCACCGACAAGTACGTCCTCATGGTGGGTGAGTTCATCGAGGCCGACGGCAAGGTCCAGCAGGGGATCGTGCGCTACCCACGGCGCGCCGGTCAGCCCACGCTGCCGCCCGAGGGCAAGGCCGAGAACCTTGCCGCCAAGGCGGAGGTGACGACGTCGGGCTCGGTCAAGGTCTCCTTCACCGCCACCTGGGACCGTGACGACCCGACCCTGACCTACAGCCTCTACCGGGACAACGAGACCACGCCGGTGGCCACCGAGAAGATCAGTGACACCCGCTGGGCGCTCAACGACCACAGTCTGGAGGACACCACCTGCTCGGCCGGCGAGCACACCTACCGCCTGGTGGTCTCCGATCCCAGCGGAAACACCATTACCGCCCAGATGCCGAGCGTCACGGTTCCCAGGAAGGCGGACAACGCGGATCCCGCCAATGCTGACGATGCCGCCAAGAATGCGGACCAGGACGGCAACAACCAGGCCAATGCTGACGACCAGGCCGATGGTTCGCCCGAGGAGGACGGCCACTGAGTGCCCGGGCCGCGGTGATTCTGGTGCCCTGGGACTCACGCGGCCCTGTGTGAGCATGAACAGGGCGGTGCCGGCAGCCGGCCTACCAGGAGCGGCCCGTCGACTGCGCTCGGCGGCCGGCCGAGGCCGCGGAGGCCCCTGAGGCGGAGGCTGAGCGCGGAGCCGCGGCGGCCGACGACGCCGAGGCCATCTGCTGGCCGGGTTGGATCGACGGCGGCGGAGGCGGAGGTGGGGCGTCCGGCGGGTCAGGACTGCGGTGGCGGCCACTCGCCGATGTCGGCACTGGCGCGAGATGGCGGGTCTGCTCGATGGAGGACTCCTCGGACAGCGGCGTCACAAGAGTCAGCCGCGGCTTGGACATCCGCCGACGACGAGCGAGGGTCTGCCGGCGCGAGGGCGCCTGCTGACGCATCGACGTCGAAGGGGACGAGGAGGAACCGGTCCCGGAGGCCGAGTCCTGCTTGCGCACCGCGCCACGTGAGGCTTCAGCGGCAACCGGGGGCTCGGGGGCAGAGGGCACCGGCTGGACCCGGCGCCGGCTCGTTGTCGTCGGCAGGGAGGAGGCGTCCTGCCATCCAGTCGCTGCTACCGGGCGGTCCGCTGACGGTGAGGTGATGCGCCGCCGAGTGGGCACGCTCGGTGCGGAGGTCGACGTCGGCGCGGAGGCGCGCCGACGGCCGGTGGCCGGCGTGGCGGAGGCGGGGGAGCCGGTGGACGAGGATGCCGGGGCCGGTGCCGCTGGAGAGGTCGGAGCCGGAGGGTACTGGTAGGAGGACCCTACCGAGGCGGCGGAGGAGGCCGGGGATGCTGAGGACCCCGAGGACGCTGAGACGGTCTGCCCGGTGGGCAGGGCGGTGCTGCGCCGAGTGGGACCGTCCGGTGCGCCCGGGAAACGGTGGCTCCCGGAGGACGGGGTGGTCGTGTAGGGCTGCACCGCGATCGACGGGGAGGCCGGTACCGTCAGGTCGGCGGGGGTGGGCAGAGGCGGTGGCAGCGGCGCGTGCCTGTAGGAGGCGGTGGCATCGGGGGCCGACTGGGACGAAGCGGTCCCGGCCGGGGTGACTGGCGCGGGCTGATAGGCCCGCTGTCGCTGCAGGGCGGAGGTGATGCCGGAGGCGAAGCTGTGTGCGGGGTCCGGAGCGGAGGCCTGAGCAGAGGACTGCGTGGAGGCCGCGCCCCCCGATGCCGACGACAGCGGTGCCGCACTCATGGAGACGGGGGAGCGGGTCGATGATGTGGCGGGCACTGGCGAGACCGAGGAGGGCGGCGGCGCAGGGGCGCGGGCCGGCTCCTGAGCGGAGGGCACTGGCTGGGCGGCCGAGTAGGCGGAGTCGGAGATCGCGGGCATCGCGGTCGTCTGCTGCTGCGACCGCGGGGTCGAGAAGGACGGCGCCGGGACGGGCGACGGCATTGAGGAGGAGGCTGACTGCGTCGCCATGGCGCCGGGGGCCGGGGCGGCAGGGACCTCGGGGGACGTCGGGGCCGGGATCTGCTGATACTGGTAAGGCGGCTGCGCCTGCACCTGAGGCTGCGCTGGCGGCCGGCTCGGTCGCAGCAGGTCCGAGGTCTTCTGCCTCAGGGCGTTGAGAGCGGCCGCCGTACGCCCGGGAAGGCCCTCGGAGCCGCTGTCCCCACTATGGCCGCTGTCCCGACGGTGACGGAACATCGCGTAGGAGACGGAGGCCAGCAGCCCCAGCAGCAGCCCGGAGATCGCCGCGGCCTGGGCGCCGGGGCGCTCCATGGTGGTGTTGGCCGTGGTGGCCGGCGAGGTGGTGCTCGTCGTCATCCCCAGGGCCTGCTTACCCAGGAGCTCGCCGGAGGAGAGCTCCTTGTTGAGCGAGTCGGCCGTCGCCTGGGCCATGTCGACAGCCTCCTGCTTGCTGCCGGCCTTGGCGGTAATGGACAGGACCAGGGTCTCGGGCGGGTTGGTGACCGTCAGCGCATCCGACAGATCGGTGGTCTCCATGTTCAGGTTGGCCGCCGCTGGATCGAGGACCTTCGGGCTCGTGGAGAGCTCCACCAGGGTCGGCATGAGGTCCTTGGCCTGGGTGGAGAAGGACGGGGTCTCCTTGGACTTGGGCTGGATGCCCAGGGTCGTGGTGGCCGCCGCGACCGGCTTCGTCGCCAGGGCCACCCCCAGCCCGGCCAGGATGCATACGAGCAGGATGACGAGGCAGGCGACAAGGTTCCTGCGGATGGCGTGAAGGATCTGCGATGGCTGCACGCTGCTCCTCATCTGGTCTGGGGCTGGTCTGGATCCAGTCGGTTCTGGCGGCCTGTCGGGCACCGTGGGCCTCAGGGTGGGCCTCATGGTGGTCCTCATGGCCCGGCGGATGATGCTGAAAGGCTACGGCCCAACCCTAACTGTAAGATCACGCTTAGGTCTCGGTGACTGTAGTAGCCTTCGCTGCGCCCCCGGCCACGCCTGGAATTCTCAGTCGTGCGGGGGTGGGCGATGTGGTGAGTCTTTCACCGGAACCGTGTGAAGGGCGAGGGTCCTGAGGACTCCCGTCCCAGCAGTGAAGAAGACGTCGGCGTCGACCGAACCGGGGGTGACGTCGGCGGACTTCTTCCCGATCCGCCTGACCTCGGTCAGGACCTCGGAGGCTCTCTCAGCATCTTCCCGGGTACTTCTCACAGCGGCCCTGCGGCGGCTCCTCGGCCGTCCAGGCGTCGCCGACGCAGCAGCCCATCCGCCGGTCAGCCGCAGAGTCGGCCGCCGAGTCAACCACCGATCGAACGCCGTGACACCGCCACGGCCATGACAGGACAAGGGGGGAACGATGTCCTTCGCCAGGACCCTGTTCATCGTCCTCCCCATGGTGGCCGCCGCCCTGGCGGCCCTCATCCTCGTGGCCGACCGCATCCACCGCCGCCCCATCGTCGGGGCCGCCCTGGTCATGGGCGCCATCGGCTTCGTGCCGGTGTGGGTGATGATCCCCTTCGAGCCCAACGTGCCTCCGGCCACCCTGGCCTGCTTCCTGGTGGTCGTCGCCCTCCTGCCCGGTTTCTCGTGGCGGCTGACCAGTGGCGACTTCATGGTCACCACCACCTGGTGCCTGGTGGGCCTGTCCGTCGCCGCGGGCTCGCCGCTCAACTACGTCCTGTCCGACGTCGTCTTCGGTGCCCTGCCCGCCTACCTCGCCGGACGGCTGCTCGTGGAGAGGCTCGGGCTGCGGCGCATGGCCGAGGTCCTGGCGGTCGTGTGGATCACGGTGGCGGTGCTGGCGCTCTTCGAGGCCGTCACCACCATCAACCCCTTCAGCTACATCACCGTCCACAACAACCTCTACGAGGAGTGGTCCCCGCCCTTGGCCCGGGGCAGCCTCACCCGCGTTGAGGGCGCCTTCGGTCACCCCATCGCCCTGGGAGTGTGCCTGGCGGCCGGGATCCCGCTCATCCTGGCCACACGGTGGAGGCCCGGCTACCGGATCGCGGCCGGCGCCCTCGTCCTGGGGGCGACCATCCCGACCTTCTCCCGCTCGGCGATCGCCTGCGCCGTCATCGCCGTCATCCTCAGCCTCATGCAGGTGCACACCAATATCCCCGCCCTGTGGCGGATGGGGTTCCTCACGGTGCTGGTCGGCGTGGGCAGCGTCCTGCTGCCTACGTCCTGGGCGTCTTCGACTCGGCCGGCCGCGAGCAGGAGGACTCGGCCGGCTACCGCGGCGACATCCTCGTCCTGGTGCGTCAGCTCAAGCCGCTGGGGCTGTCCTCGGCCTACCAGAGGTCGGGGAGCTCGGTGGCCTGGGGCGGCTACAGCTCCATCGACAACCACCTGCTCCTGACCGCGCTGCGCTTCGGCTGGGTCCCCGTGACGCTTCTCATGGTGGGTCTCCTGGTGTACGGCGCCAGGGCCTTCGTCCAGCGCTCCAACCCCGCGCAGATCGCCCTGCTCAGCCTCATCCCGGCCTATGGCACAGTCGCCTTCATCACCCAGATCGGCACCGTCGTATGGCTCATCGCCGGCATGGCGGCCTCGGCGCAGGTCTCCGTCCTGCTGGAGAGCCGTAACAACACCACAGGTGGAGGCGTGGGCGTCGTCGCCGGGCAGGACAACCCCTGGAACCGGATCCGCAGCCGGGACTGGTCCCGCCGGGCCTTCACCGGCCGGTCGGTCCGGCCCGCCAGTGGTGCTGGGACGGGGAGTCACTAGACTGGCGGCCGTGCTCCTGACTGCGCTCCTGCCTCCGCTGCTCGCCGACGCCGACATCGCCCGCACCGTTCGCGCCGCCTCCTCCCGCTCGCGCTCCGACCGCAGCCTCGTCGTCGCACCGGGCGCCCGGCCCGCCGTCCTGGCCGCCATGGCCCTGGGCGAGGAGGGCGTCCAGCGGGTCGCCGGCGACGACGCGCAGGCGGCCGGAGCGGCAGAGGCCCCCGGCACGCCCCTGCTGGTTGTCACCGCCACCGGCCGCGAGGCCGAGGAGACCGCCCTGGCCCTGCGCAGCTACCTGCCGGCGGAGGACGTCGCCGTCATGCCCGCCTGGGAGACCCTGCCCCATGAGCGCCTCTCGCCGCGCGCCGACACCGTCGCCCAGCGCCTGTCCGTCCTGCGTCGACTGGCCCACCCCGAGGAGGGCGGGGCGATCCGCGTCCTCATCGTCCCCGTGCGCGCCCTTCTGGCCCCCGTCATCGCCGGGCTCGGCGAGCTCGAGCCCGTCCAGCTGGCCCCCGGTCTTGCCGTCGGCCTGGAGGAGACCGCACGCCGTCTGGAGGCCGCCGCCTACACGCGCGTCGACATGGTCGAGTCCCGAGGTGAGTACGCCGTGCGCGGCGGCATCCTCGACGTCTTCCCGCCCTCCGAGCCCAGACCGGTGCGCGTGGACTTCTTCGGCGACGAGATCGACGAGGTCTCCTCCTTCGCCGTCGCCGACCAGCGCACCATCGAGACGCTGGGCGCCGTCACCGCCACCGCCTGCCGCGAGCTGGTCCTCACCGATGAGGTGCGCGAGCGCGCCGCCGCCCTGGTCGACGCCGTCCCCGGCGCCGCCGACATGCTGGAGAAGATCAGCCAGGGCATCGCCGTCGAGGGCATGGAGTCCCTCGCCCCGGTGCTGGTCGATGCGATGGTCCCGCTGCTCGACCTCGTCGGCGACCGGCTCACGGTGCTGCTGGAGCCCGAACGGGTGCGCAAGCGCGCCGAGGACCTCACCGCCACCACCACCGAGTTCCTCGCCGCCGCCTGGACCTCGGCGGCCTCCGGCGGCACGGTCCCCGTCGACCTGTCCGCCGCCGCCTTCGCCCACCTGGCCGAGGCCCGGGCCCTGGCCCTGTCCTCCAACCGCGGCTGGTGGTCCTTCACCGCCCTGGCCGCAGGCCCCGACACCACCCGCCTGGACCTCAGCGACCCGCACACCTACCGCGGCGAGCTCGAGCGGGCCGTCGCCGACCTGGGCCGGCTGGCCCGCCAGGGCTGGACCGTCGTCGTGGCCACCGACGGGCCCGGACCCGGCCGGCGCATGGCCCAGCTCCTGGGCGACGGCGACGTCCCCGCCCGCATCGTCGACCAGCTCTCCGAGGTCACCGAGCTCGGCCGTGACGGCGACTGGACCCCCGCCCCGGCCGCCCCCGCCGATGAGACCGACGGATCGGCCGGCGCCGACGGTGACGCGACGGCCGGCCCGGGCGACGGCGTCGTGCGCGTCACCCAGGCCAGCGCCGGCCACGGCTTCCTCGCCGAGGGGCTGCGCCTGGCCCTCATCGCCGAGTCCGATCTCACCGGGCGTGCCTCGGCCGGCCCCCGCGAGCGCCGCAGCCTGCCGGCCCGCCGCGCCCGCCGCTCCGTGGACCCCCTGTCCCTGCACGCCGGGGACCTCGTGGTCCACGCCCAGCACGGGGTGGGCCGCTTCATCGAGCTGAGCCGGCGCACCGTGGGCGGGGCCCGCTCGTCGGCCACCCGCGAGTACCTCGTCATCGAGTACGCCCCCTCCAAGCGCGGCCAGCCCGGCGACCGCCTCCTGGTGCCCACCGACGCCCTGGACCAGGTCACCAAGTACGTCGGCGGCGACAGCCCCGCCCTGAGCAAGATGGGCGGCGCCGACTGGGCCAAGACCAAGTCCAAGGCCCGCAAGGCCGTGCGCGAGATCGCCGGGGAGCTCGTGCGCCTCTACGCCGCCCGCGCCGCCACCACCGGCCACGCCTTCAGCCCCGACACCCCCTGGCAGACCGAGCTGGAGGAGGCCTTCCCCTACACCGAGACCCCCGACCAGCTCTCCACCATCGACGAGGTCAAGGCCGACATGGAGAAGGCCCAGCCGATGGACCGGCTCGTGTGCGGCGACGTCGGCTACGGCAAGACCGAGATCGCCGTGCGCGCCGCCTTCAAGGCCGTCCAGGACGGCAAGCAGGTCGCCGTCCTGGTGCCCACGACCCTGCTGGTGAGTCAGCACGCCGAGACCTTCACCGAGCGCTACGCCGGTTTCCCGGTGACCGTGGGGGCCCTGTCCCGATTCCAGGACGCCGCCGAGTCCGCCAAGGTGCTCGAGGGCCTGGAGAAGGGGACGGTGGATGTCGTCGTCGGCACCCACCGTCTCATCACCGGCCAGGTGAGGTTCAAGGACCTGGGCCTGGTCATCATCGACGAGGAGCAGCGCTTCGGGGTGGAGCACAAGGAGACCCTCAAGGCGCTGCGCACCAACGTGGACGTCCTGTCCATGTCCGCCACCCCGATCCCGCGGACCCTGGAGATGGCGGTCACCGGCCTGCGCGAGATGTCCACCCTGGCGACCCCTCCCGAGGACCGCCACCCGATCCTGACCTACGTGGGCGCCTACGAGACCAAGCAGGTCTCCGCCGCGATCCGCCGCGAGCTGCTGCGCGAGGGGCAGGTGTTCTTCGTCCACAACCGGGTCGAGGACATCGACGCCACCGCCGCGCGCCTGGCCGAGCTGGTGCCCGAGGCGCGCGTGGCCACCGCCCACGGGCAGATGAACGAGCACCAGCTCGAGGCCGTCATCGACTCCTTCTGGCGCAAGGAGACCGACGTGCTCGTGTGCACCACGATCGTGGAGACCGGGCTGGACGTGTCCAACGCCAACACCCTCATCGTCGACCGCGCCGACCGCATGGGCCTGTCCCAGCTCCACCAGCTGCGCGGGCGCGTGGGGCGCGGCCGGGAGCGGGCCTACGCCTACTTCCTCTACCCCTCGGACAAGCCGCTGACCGAGACGGCCCTGGAGCGCCTGCGCACCATCGCCACCAACACGGATCTCGGGGCCGGGATGCAGGTGGCCATGAAGGACCTGGAGATCCGTGGCTCGGGCAACCTGCTCGGCGGTGAGCAGTCCGGGCACATCGCCGGGGTCGGCTTCGACCTGTACGTGCGCATGGTCTCCGAGGCCGTGGCCGCCTACAAGAAGGCTCTGGCCCGCTCCGGGAAGGCCGGCGCCGACGCGCTCGGCTTCGAGGAGGGCGACGACGAGGACGTCGAGCTGCGCATCGAGCTGCCCGTGGACGCCACCGTCCCCGAGGACTACATCCCCCACGAGCGCCTGCGCCTGGAGGCGTACACGAAGTTCGCGGCGGCGCGCTCGGGCGAGCAGGTCGACGACGTCCTGGAGGAACTGGCCGACCGCTACGGGCCCGTACCCGAGGCCACCGCCCGCCTGGCGGCGCTGGCGCGCCTGCGGGCCCTGGCCGCCGAGCTGGGGGTGCGTGAGATCGTCGCCCAGGGCAAGTCGGTGCGCTTCGCCCCGGTGGACCTGCCCGAGTCGGCGCGCATGAAGGTCACCCGCCTCTACCCGGGGACCGTGCTGAAGCCCGCCACACGCACCATCGTGGTGCCCGCGCCGGGCACCAACCGCATGGGTGGGGCGGCCCTGTCCGGTGAGGAGGTCGTGCGGTGGGCCGAGGTGCTCCTGCACGCCGTCGTCGAGGGCGACGCCTCCTACGAGACCGAGGCCACCACCTACCGCAAGCGCCGCTGACGGCCGGGGCCGCGCCGGTGGGCAGCGATGCGCCGGCTGCGTGCGTCGTCGCGGGTGGAACGGTAGGGTCGGGGGCGGAAATGCTGTGACACCATGTCGCCCTCCAGCGTCATCCCCCCTCCAGGAGCAGACCGTGACCCGAAGCCTTGCCGCACGCACGCGCGTCCTCACCGCCAGCGCTGCACTCCTCCTCGCCGTCGGGGCTCTCGCCGGCTGCTCCGACCACCCCGGTCAGGTGGCCGACATGCACTACACCGGCCTGGACGGGGCCAGCCACTCCGTCGTCGTGAGTGAGAAGGACATCGACGTCGTGGTCAAGGAGATGGCCTCCGTGCCCGGCCAGACGGGTCAGGAGCGTCTGGGTGCGAATCGGTCCGAGATCGCCGGCTCCCTCATCACGGAGCCCATCCTGGCTGAGGTCGGCAAGGCCCACGGCCTGACCGTCACCGATGCACAGATCGTGAAGCTGGCCAAGGAACAGCTGGGCTTCGAGCCCCGCCAGGCGTCAACGCTCACCTACCTGCGGGGGGTGGCCATAAGCAGCCAGCTCGAGAGTCTCAGGCAGCAACCGCAGCAGGCTCAAAAGGCTCAGCCCGTCTTCGCCGACCTGAAGAAGGTCTACGACACGCTCGACGGCGATCTCTCCCCGCGCTACTCCACGAAGGGTCAGACCTGGTTGACCCAGACGGATCCCAACCTGGCATCTGCCAACAATCCGCTCGGAGGCGGCCAGCAGCAGGCTCCCCAGCAACCGCAGCAGGCTCCGCAACAAGGTGGTCAGCAGCAGCCCCAGCAACAGGCTCCACAACAGGGTGGTGACCAGCAGCCCCAGCAACAGGGCGGTCAGCAGCCCGCCGACTCCGGCCAGACCGATGGGCAGACCGGAACCGGCCAGGGTGGCGGCGCCGTGGGTGAGAGCGGCCAGGGCGCCGACCAGTCCGAGACCAACGGCCAGTAGGGCCGGTCAGGGCCATGTGGACGACGGCGGAACCGAGGGGCCGCCGCCGTCCAGTGTTTCTCGCCGGGCGTGAACACTGTGCATTCCTCAGGACCATGGCCCTCGTGGTGGGGTTGTCGGCCCGCTAGGCTGATCCTGCATTCGGCAGTCGCGCGCGAGCGTGCCCGACGCCGACGAGCTCATCACGATCCCCCCAGCAAGGAGCACCAAGTGGCCCTCATCGAGAACGTTCACGCCCGCGAGATCCTCGACTCCCGTGGCAACCCGACCCTCGAGGTCGAGATCCTCCTGGAGGACGGTGCCTCCGCTCGCGCCGCCGTCCCCTCGGGCGCCTCCACCGGTGCCTTCGAGGCCGTTGAGCTGCGCGACGGTGACAAGGACCGCTACAGCGGCAAGGGCGTGGAGAAGGCCGTCGACAACGTCAACGACGTCATCGCCCCCGAGATCATCGGCTTCGACGCCGCCGACCAGCGCGGCCTCGACCAGCTCATGATCGAGCTCGACGGCACCCCCAACAAGGGCAAGCTCGGCGCCAACGCCATCCTCGGCGTCTCCCTGGCCGCCGCCCAGGCCTCCGCCGAGTCCGCCGGCCTGGACCTGTTCCAGTACGTCGGCGGCCCCAACGCCCACGTCCTGCCCGTTCCCATGATGAACATCCTCAACGGCGGCTCCCACGCCGACTCCAACGTGGACATCCAGGAGTTCATGATCGCCCCCATCGGCGCCCCCACCTTCCGTGAGGCCCTGCGCATGGGCGCCGAGGTCTACCACGCCCTCAAGGCGGTCGTGAAGGAGCGCGGCCTGTCCACCGGTCTGGGCGACGAGGGCGGCTTCGCCCCCAACCTCGACTCCAACCGCGAGGCCCTCGAGCTCATCGTCGAGGCCATCGAGAAGGCCGGCTACAAGCCCGGCAAGGACGTCGCCCTGGCCATGGACGTCGCCTCCTCGGAGTTCTTCGACGAGAAGGTCAAGACCTACCAGTTCGAGGGCGAGGCCCGCGACAACGCCTTCATGGTCGACTACTACGAGAAGCTCATCACCGACTTCCCGATCGTCTCCATCGAGGACCCGCTCTCCGAGGACGAGTGGGACGACTGGAAGGCCCTGACCGACAAGATCGGCGACAGGGTCCAGCTCGTCGGCGACGACTTCTTCGTCACCAACCCCGAGCGCCTCAACAAGGGCATCACGCTCGGCGCCGCCAACGCCCTGCTGGTCAAGGTCAACCAGATCGGCTCCCTGACCGAGACCCTCGATGCCGTCGAGATGGCCCACCGCGCCGGCTACAAGTCCATGACCTCCCACCGCTCCGGTGAGACCGAGGACGTCACCATCGCCGACCTGGCCGTGGCCACCAACTCCGGCCAGATCAAGACCGGCGCCCCCGCTCGCGGCGAGCGCGTCAACAAGTACAACCAGCTCCTGCGCATCGAGGAGGCCCTCGGCGACGCCGCGGTCTACGCCGGCGCCGGCGCCTTCCCCCGCTTCCAGGCCTGAGCCTGACGGCGACCTGCCGACGTCGAGCCGCTGACTGACGCGACGCCTCAGCCACGACTCGACGACGACGCACCCCACCGCTTCGGGGCAGACGGGTTCTCCCGCCTGCCCCGAAGCGTCGTCTGAGGAGCGTTGCCGTATGCGCGTCCGCCAGGGGCGAGTCATGACCGAAGCGTGAGCAACGCGCCCGGTGGGGTGCGCCGTCTCATGTGCCCTGGTGAGGCAGGATGCCGGTATGACTCCACGCCGCCCCTCCTCCAGCCAGTCCGGGACGCGTCGCGTCGCCGGCGGCGCCCGGCCCCGTCAGGTCCCGGCCGAACGGGCGGCGTCCGCGGCCGGATCAGGGGCCGGATCGTCCCGCTCCCGGTCCGGGGCGCTGCCGACGACGGCGCCCGAGCGGGCCCTTCCACCCAGGGTGGTCATCCTGGCGGTCGTGTGCCTGCTGGCCTTCGTCGTCGTCTTCACCTCCCTGCGCGCCTACCTGTCCCAGCAGGCCCAGTACGACGCCGTCGTCGACAGGATCAGGGAGGCCTCCGACACCTCCACCGCCCTGGAGAACGAGCTGGCCCAGTGGAAGGACGACACCTACGTCCGGTCCCAGGTGCGTGAGCGCCTCGGCTATGTCATGCCCGGCGACACCAGCTACGTCGTCGTCGGCGCTGACTCCATGAAGCAGACCGAGACCGGCGGCGGGGCCAGCGCGGGACTCCCAGGACGGTCCCTGGTACCAGAAGCTCCGGGACTCCTCGCGGGCCGCCGGCCAGTCCGGCAGCACCGCACCGGCAGGATCGAAGGACGGGGCGGACGGCAAGACCCTCAACCCCGGCCAGAAGGAGCTGCCGACCGGGGAGCCCAACCAGACGCCGTCGGATCCGCCCAGGACCACGCCGAAACCGGCCGTCACCCCGCAGACGAAGGAGACCCCGTGAGCCCCACCCCTCAGACGCAGGCGAAGGAGTCGGTCTCGTCGGCCGACCTCGAGGCCCTGGCCGACCAGCTGGGGCGGGTGCCGCGCGGTGTCGTCGCCATCGCGGCCCGCTGCGTGTGCGGGCGCCCCACCGTGGTGCGCACCGCCCCGCGCCTCGACGACGGCACCCCCTTCCCGACCAGCTACTACCTCACCCACCCGGCCGCCGTGAAGGGCTGCTCCACCCTGGAGGCCGAGCACCTCATGGAGACCTTCAACGCCGACCTGGCCGTCGACGCCGAGCTGGCCGCCGCCTACACCGCCGCCCACGCCGACTACCTGGCCCGCCGCGCCGAGCTCGGGCAGGTTGCGGAGATCGAGGGGGTCTCCGCCGGCGGCATGCCCACGCGCGTCAAGTGCCTCCACGCCCTGCTCGGGCACGCCCTGGCCGCCGGAGCCGGCGTCAACCCCATCGGTGACCGCACGCTGGAGGCTCTGCGCGAGCGCGGACTGTGGGATCCTGAGCGCTGCTCCTGCTGAGCGGCAGGGGACACCCTGCTCCTTCCTTCCCGACCGAGCCCAGGAGGCCGCCGCCATGACCCGCGTCGCCGCAATCGACTGCGGCACCAACACCATCCGCCTCCTCATCGCCGAGGCCGACCGAGACGACTCCGGCCGTCCCCGCCTGGAGGTGCTGCGCCGCCGCAACGAGATCGTGCGCCTGGGCCAGGGCGTGGACCGCACCGGCCTGCTCGACCCCGAGGCCCTGGAGCGCACCCTGGCCGCCGTGGCCTCCTACGCCGCCGACTGCACCGAGCTGGGCGTCGCCCCCGGGAGGTGACGTGCGGCGCTTCGTGGCTACGTCCGCCACCCGCGACGCCCGCAACCGTGAGGACTTCGTGGCCGGGGTCAGTCGCCTGCTGGGCATCGAGCCCGAGGTCGTCAGCGGCCAGGAGGAGGCCCGCCTGTCCTTCACCGGCTCGCTCCTGGGCGCTCGCGGGGGAGACGACGGGCACGCCGGGGGGCTGGGGGCGAGCGCGCGCCGCGCCGCGCCTCGTCGTCGATCTCGGGTGGGCGGCTCCACCGAGCCTGGTCCTGGGCGTGGATGAGCCCAGCGCCGCCATCAGCCTGGACACCGGCAGCGTGCGCATCACCGAGCGATTCCTGGCGGGCGGCGTCGCCCCCGAGTCCGAGGCCGCCGCCCGGGCTGAGGTGCGCAGCCTGCTCGATGAGGCCGAGCGGGTCGTCGACCTGTCCGCCCCGGGGCGGCTGGTCGGCCTGGCCGGCACCATCACCACCGTCACCGCCCACGCCCTGGACCTTGAGGCCTTTCGACCCGCAGGCCCTGAACGGCGCCGAGCTGAGCTCTCATGCGGTCCTGGCCTCCTGCGAGGCTATCCTTCACTCTGCGCCCGAGCAGCGAGCCTCCTGGGGCTACCTGGCCCCCGGCCGCCGCGACGTCATCGCCGCCGGGGCCCTCGTGTGGAGCGAGGTCGTCACCCGCGTCGTGGAACGGACCACCGCCGCCGGGCGCCCGCTGGCGCGGGTCACCACCAGCCTCTACGACATCCTCGACGGCATCGCCCTGTCGCTCGTGCCCGAGCAGGGGGCGATCGAAGGGGCCCGGGCGTGAGCGCGACGTCGCTGACCTGGGGCGGGCGCAGCATCCCCGGCCCCGATGGCCTGCCCGCGGTGGCCGTCTCCCTGACCGGGCCGAGCCTCGCCCACGCGCGGGCTCAGGCACGCAGTGCCATCGGCGCCGGCGCCGACGTCCTCGAGCTGCGCGTCGACCTGCTGGAGGAGGCCGGTGCCCTGACTGCCGCCCCCGATGGAGCACGGCGCTGCGGCCCGGGTCCTGGAGTGCCTACGGGGAGTGGGGGAGGTTGCCAACGGTGCTGACGCCGACGCCGGCGCCCCCCTGCTGCTCACCTGCCGCACTGCTGCCGAAGGGGGGCGGGCACAGCTGGATGACGCAGCCTACGGCGCCCTCCTGCGCTCCGTGCTCGACGGCCTCGCCGACTGGGCGCCCGAGCGCCGCCCGGCCGCCATCGACGTCGAGGTCCAGCGCGGCTGCCTGCAGCGGGTATGCGAGCATGCCCACACACTGGGCGTCGACGTCGTCGCCTCCTTCCACGACTTCGAGGCCACGCCTCCCGATGAGGTCCTGGAGGGGGTCCTCGCCCGCATGGCCGATGAGGGGGCCGACCTGGCCAAGATCGCCGTGTGGCCCACGAGCGCCGACGACGTCGCCCGCCTCCTGGGCGTGTGTGCGCGGGCCACGATGGGCACGGGGGAGGGCGCCGGCCCGGGGGTGCCGGTGGCCGCCATGTCCATGGGGGCGCTTGGGGCGGTCAGCCGCGTGGCGCCGGCCTTCGGGACGGCGCTGACCTTCGCCGCCGTCCCCGACGAGCAGGGGGAGGCCCGGGCCTCCGCGCCCGGCCAGATGCCGATCCAGGACGTGCGCCGCTGCCTGGAGCTCCTGCGGGCCTGAGCGATGTTCCGTGCCCGCGGGTTCGTAGGGTAGGTCGCGTGTTCGAGGGGTAGAGGGTACGACCGCGACCCCTACGGTACGAACGCGCGGAGCCGGGCGGAGGCTAGACGTCGAGCCTGCGCAGGAGCTGTGCGGGTGGAAGCGCCCCGTCCTCGATGTAGGCGCGGAAGACGGGGGTCGCCTGCTCGCCGGTGAAGACCTCCTCGGGGTGCAGACGCAGGGAGAAGGGTTCGGGACTCCCGTTGTCCCAGGTGATCGTGGTCCACGTTCCGGGGTCGGCGACGGGTTCGCGGGCCACGGTGTAGTGCTCGTAGGAGTCGTCCTCGTGGGTCACACGGATCTCAACGCTCATGGCTGCCGAGGAGCCGCCGCACTGGATGAAGGTGGCTCGCGCCGGGGAGGACTCCGGGACGTCGTCCATATGCGTCATCCCGTCGGGCAGCGCCCACACCACGACGGCGAAGTGTCTCTCGCCGTCCAGGTAGGTGGGCGAGGTGAGCTTGCGGGTGACCTCGTCGGCGATGAGCTGCGGGGTCTGGGGCTGCAGGAAGACGTCGATGGGACCGTTCCTGCCGACGATGTACTGGGCGAAGTACCTCATGGTCTGCTTTCTGCTCGTCGGATGTGGGAGTGACGCCAGTGGTGTGATGCGGCGCTGGCGGGCTCAGGGCCGTTGCCCTCCGGATGATCTCAGTTCCGCGCTCCTTGCGTGCTCCCGTGGCCAGGACATGGGGACAAGTGCCCGCCGCCGGCCGCCGTGATCGCGGGCCCGTCGTCGCTCGGCGCGAGTAGTCTTCGCTGCACCCGCAGTGCCTTACGACAGGTCGGGTCGCAGGGCGGGAACCGGGAGCGAAAGGGGGCGAGCATGGCCGAGCACGGGCGGCGCAGCGTCGTCGGGATGGGTCTTGCCGGCGCAGGGGCGCTGGCGCTGGGCGGGTGCGCCTCAGCGCAGGAGGACGGGTCTCGGTCGGGTGCGACACCGACGCCGACGTCGGACGGCCGTTTCGCGAGCTTCACCGAGTACGTTCCCGTGAAGCTGGAGATCCGGACCGATCTGGGACGCCTCGACAGACGCATGCCGGGCATCACCATCTCCTCGGCCCACTGGGTCATGCAGTACTGGCAGGAGGAACGCGAGCTCCTGCCAGCGCCGGACCGCCCGATATGGATACACGGGGTGATGACGCTCGATCCCGCCGGCACCCGGGCCCTCGTCGAGGCCTCGAGCGGCACGGCCGATCCCCTGCCGGGGATCTATCCGGACCTGTGCCAGTACGTCCCCGAGGGCAAGGTCTTCACCACGGTCCCGAAGGAGAAGGCCGATGAGATCCTCGACGTCGAGCACATGATGCAGGATGATCCGAGGGAGATGGGCACAGACAGTATCGGGGTGGAGCAGGTGGCGGTCTGCGCCGACGCCAACCTCCTGATCTTCGTCGCGATGGAACGGCATATGTGACGCGGATGACTGGCTGCAGGTCGATGCCTCCGCCCGTTCGTCGGGTAGGTCGCGCGTTCGTACCTTTAACCCTCTGTGCTGTCTCCTCACTTCTGAGACGTATGAGTATCAAGACTGCTGAAGCACTCGCTCGGGCAGGAGCTCGGGGCGGGCTGGTGGTCCTGGAGCGGATGGTGTGCTGAGGGAAGAGGCATGATGGGGCGTTGGTGTCCATGGCGCTGACATCAGCCCTGCACCGACGCCGCACCTCGAAGAGAAACCGCACAATTCCAATGATCCCCGTCGAGAGCTTTGGTGGAGGGCTCGTTGATGTCAGCGCTGTGGACACCGAGTCGCGGGCCTGCTCGACTCCGCGGCGTCTAGGCGGCGGGCCGGCCTCGCCTTGCTATGCCTGCCCCCTTCAGGCTCCCGTGCTGGGGCCTGGAGGTCATGGTTCAACACCGGTTCCGGCCCACTCTCGCCCCGAGTCGGTTTACTCCGCGAGGATCGGGAAGTACTGGCCGAAGGGTGTACGTACTGCACGAAGGCCCCAGGCAACCCATCCCACCCCGTCTCATATTTCATAACATCCGAAACTCCCAGAAGTCGTGAGACAACGCAGTACCTTCCACCCTCGAACGCGCGCCCTCAGGGGCGACCGCGCGAGCCGGTCGCTGGCTCTGATGCAGAGGGGCCAGATCTGGTCGGTGTGTCGTAGCCGGTATGTCAGGTGTCCAACGGGGTCAGAACGGCGATCTTCCAGCTCTCAATGTCGCGGACGAGTTGGTAGATGAAGTGCTCACTCGGTACGCCGGCGTCGTGGGTCCAGGTGACGTCAGCCCAGATGCTGTGCCCGGTCTCAGCAACGACCTTGATGGTTGCGTGAGTGGTGGAGACGGCCTCGTACTGGCCGAACGCCCCGGAGAAGAACTGCTCGGTCTGTGAGGCCTCGGAGACAGCGATGGGGTGTTCGGGGAACTCGATCAGTGCGGGTACGGCGTAGTGCTCGGCGATGGCCTTGGAGTCTCGGCCAAGCAGGGCGCGGGTGTAGGAGTCGAAGAACTGCTGCACGATAGTGCTGTTGGTCATGGCGTCCACGCTACGCTCAAACCCGGACACGCCTATGTCGCGGTTACGATGAGTCCATGAACTCGCCTGCAGGACGGGCGTCCGCTGCATCACGTGACCCATACCTCACCCTGCGACGGGTGGAGCGTCAGCAGCACCTCATCGAGCGACTGCATGCCAGCCCGAAGCGACTCACGCTCGGTCGTCTCGCCAACGACCTGCACGTGACTGAGCGGACCATTGCCCGCGACCTGGAACGGCTGCGCCACTCCGGCGTGCCGGTCACCGTGATCCCAGGCCGAGGCGGAGGTGCCACCATCGAGCACGCTGGTCCGCCTGGACCTGTTGAGTTGGATCTCCCGGAGATCGCCGCTCTGATGGCCAGCCTCACCGCCCTTGGGCCGACCGCCAGTGACTCCGCCTCCTCCGTCATGCGTAAGCTCACCGCTGCGCTCACGGGGACCTCACCTCAGCGCACTTGACAAGCTGTCACTGCCGCCAGGTGGGGCGCCTCACCGGCTACCTGCCTGTTCGCGCGGCCTGCCAATGTCGTAGTCTTGCCCACGTTGCCCCGGCGAGGGACGCGCCAGCGAGGCGCGCATCCGTGATCGACGTGGTGGTACCTGGCGGTACTGCGCGTCGTCGCGCCCAGCCGGACCACCATCAGCCGCGGGGCACCGGGCCCCGCCTCATCCGCAAGGAGAGCCACATGGCCAACAACGCCATCACCCTCAAGGCCCAGGACCGCACCGAGTTCGGCAAGGGCTCGGCCCGCCAGGCCCGCCGCGCCGGCCAGGTCCCCGTCGTCGTCTACGGCCACGGCACCGAGCCCCGCCACCTCCTGCTCGAGGAGCACGCCACCCGCCTGGCCCTGCGCAGCAACGACAACGCCCTGGTCGAGCTGGTCATCGACGGCGGTGAGACCCTCCTGGTTCTGGGGAAGGACGTGCAGCGCCACCCCATCCGGCCCGGCGTGCAGCACGTCGACTTCCTCCTGGTCGACCGCAACGAGCGCGTCGACGTCGAGGTCCCGGTCACCGTCATCGGCACCGCAGCCCCCGGCACCATGCACATGATCGAGGCCGCCACCATCATGGTCTCCGCCCCGGCCGTCTCCGTGCCCGAGACCATCGAGGTCGACATCACCGACGTCGCCGCCGGTACCGTCCTCACCATCGCCGACATCACCTGCCCAAGGGTGTCGAGGCCGTCTCCGACGCCGACACCGCCGTGGTCAACGTGGCCGACGAGCACGCCGTCGCCTCCGAGGTCCCCGAGGTCGTCCCCGCCGAGGGTGACGCCGAGACCGAGGCCGAGTGAATCGCGCGCGACTGACATGTCCAGCCACGACGACGCGCAGGCAGGTGCCACCCGTGCCTTCCGCGCCGGGCTCACCCCGGGGCGGGGCGCATGAGTGAGGCCTGGCTCGTCGTCGGGCTGGGGAACCCCGGGACCCGGTACGCCCGCAACCGCCACAACGTCGGCTACATGGTGCTCGACGTCCTGGCCGAGCGCACCGGGTCCCGGTTCTCCCAGCACAAGAAGGCTCGCGCCCGTGTGGCCGAGGGGCGACTGGGCATGATGCCCGGCGGAGCCCCCGGCCCCCGCGTCATCCTGGCCGAGCCCTCGGTGCTCATGAACCTCTCCGGCGGCCCCGTGGCCGGGCTCGTCTCCTATTACGGGATCGACCCCGCCAGCCGCCTGCTCGTCATCCACGACGAGCTCGACTTGCCCGCCCACGATCTGCGCCTCAAGCGCGGCGGCGGCGAGGGCGGTCACAACGGCCTGCGCTCCATCAGTAAGTCCGTCTCCACCAAGGACTACGCGCGCTTGCGCGTGGGCATCGGCCGCCCGCCGGGACGCCAGGATCCCTCCGACTTCGTCCTGTCCGACTTCCCCGGCCGTGAGCGCGCCGACCTCGGCGTCACTCTGGAGCAGGCCGCCGACGCCGTCGAGCAGGTCGTCACGGCCGGCTTCGACGACGCCCAGCAGCGTCTCCACGCGCGGTAAATTGGATGACTCGCTAAGAACGCTGTTCTCAAATTGTTGTCACCGTTCGATAGGCATGTCAAAATTATTGGCTGCGACATCTATAGTTAAAGAGTGATCTTGGGACCGAGAGCATTTGGCTAACGGCGTCCAGGTGTTTCCGTTCCGAACGCGAGCAATGCTCAGTTTTCTTTCGTGACATTCAGGGCACTTTGCCTTAACCTGTATTGCGAATGGATATATTTTCCCGTTTTCCGTCTTAATTCCTGCCCATGATGGCATGAATTTGAAAAATTTTTTTGGGATCCAGAGAATTGTCTTCCTTAAGAATCTAAATAACTTAAAGGATTTAATCCCTACCGCCATTAATAAGATGCCGACCAAAGTCCATGCTGCTGCTCCGGCTAGACTTGGCGGCACCTTAGGTGCTGCAAGTTTCGTGAGGGAGTCAAAAAAATCGACGTATTCAGATCTGTGATTGCTGTACTCTCCTTTAACTGCCAGTATGTCTGCAAGAATTCCTAGTGCTGAAACGATTAACGCGAAAGAGCCCACACCCTCTGAAGGGATGGGGATCTTCATTTTGCGTGAAGTGTCTAGGATGTTGTAGACTTTTTCTCCGCGATTGTCTATGGTGCCGACTATTACTGTGTTATTGTTTCCGTGTGTGCTAACTGATCCAGGGCTATTTATGAGACCATTTGAGTTTCTGTCAATGTAAGTGTTGTGGTCTCCATTTTGTTGATTTCGCATGTGACTGCAGTCTTTCTTGTAGGGCTTCTTGGGTGACTTAAGGTGCAATATAATACAACTGCCGTCATTTTGGATGATTGACATATTTCAGTGTTGCTGAAGGGGGGGGGTGTCCTTTGATGTGGTGCAAAATTAGTCGACTACCTTCTTGATTGAAGAAAGTCGACTTTTTGTGGTTCTCGCCAATAAGGTTTTACGTTACTGTTTGCTCTATTGAGAGGGTTGTTTATGGAAAATTTTTCGTGATGGTTGTCGATGCCTGTGGCGTTTGATGTGAGTGTGGTGGGCCTAGGTGTTTTAGGGTATCGATAGGGTGTGGAGGCCACAAAATCATGAGGTAGATGTTAGTTATGTCGGTTTGTGGGGTCGATTATGTTTGCCGTGTGGGCGCTGCGCCACTGAACAATCCTCAGGCTATTTCATGTTTAGTGGTCTTTCGGTGAATTTCGTAGAGTTGCGCATTTTTCCATCAATATAAATTTTTATCGTGCTATTATGGTAAATTTTGTGCTGCCTTGTGGAGTCTATTTGTGACTGCAGGTCGAGAATGTGTTAAACGATTACCTGGGACCATGTTGTTGCCGATTTAGGGAATACGCTGTCGTCAGCAGTTGCGTTTCGATGCGACCTCCAGCATGTCAGGCCATGAGGCCGGTCTCGTAGGCGACGACGACGGCCTGGACCCGGTCGCGCACGTCGAGCTTGGCGAGAACATTGCCCACGTGGGTCTTGACGGTGGTGGCTGAGACGACGAGGTGCGTGGCGATCTCCGCGTTCGACATGCCCTGGCTCATGAGTACGAGGATCTCCTTCTCGCGCGGGGTCAGCGAGTCGATCCGTGGATCCGAGGAGGGCTGGGCCGGCGCGTCCGAGCTCGGCAGCGAGGCGGCGAACATCTCCAGCATCCGCTGGGTGATGCGCGGTGAGACGACTGCCTCCCCGGAGGCCACGGTACGGATCGCCTCGGCGAGCTCGGTGGGCCGGGTGTCCTTGAGCAGGAAGCCGGAGGCCCCGGCGCGCAGCCCGGCGAAGGCGTACTCGTCCAGGTCGAAGGTGGTCAGGATGAGTACGCGCGTGCTCGGGCACTCCCGGGCGATGAGCTCGGTGGCCTCAATGCCGTTCATGCCCGGCATGCGCACGTCCATGAGGATGACGTCGGGGCGCAGGGCCTTGGCCTGGGCCAGGGCGGAGGTCCCGTCGGAGGCCTCGCCGACGACGGTGATGTCCTCCTCGGCCTCCAGCACCATGCGGAAGCCCATGCGCATGAGCGCCTGGTCGTCGGCGAGCACGACGCTGATCGGGCCGCTGACCTCACCGGGGCGCTCCGACCCGTCGGGCCGGACAGGGTCGCCGCTGTTCACAGGGGCGTCTGCCATGAGAAAGTCCCTTCGTCATGCTCGTCCCAGCGCAGGACTGCGCGGACTCGCCAACCCGTGGGCGTCGGGCCGGCCTGTACGGTCCCACCATAGACCGATGCGCGTTCCCGCATGCCGATCAGCCCCTTGCCTGACCCGTGCATCGGACGTGTGCCGGGGGCGGCCTCATTGTCCACGGTGAGGACCACGGTGCCGATGTGCCGCTCGACGTCGACGCTGACGGCCGGTGTTGTCGGAGCGTAGCGCAGCACGTTGGTCAGGGCCTCCTGAGCGATGCGGAACACGGTGAGCTGGAGTGCCTTGTCCTCCGGGAGTGCCGCACCCACCCACCGGTAGCTGACGGGCACCCCCGCAGCCACGAAGCGCTTGACCAGCTCGGTGATGTCGGCCTGCTCGGGGGAAGGAGCCAGGGGCAGGTCGCCCCGGGACCGGTCGCCCGCGCCGTCGGTGGCCCGTTGGCGCAGGCTGGCGATGGGGGCGCTGGGCTCGACCGGTGTCACCGTCCCCAGGGGTGCGAACTCGGGCACCGGTAGGTCTCGGACCTCGCGGTGGCGGGCCGACGCCGGTGGGCTCCCTGAGGGCGCGGGGGCTCCGGGGGCTGCGAGGCTCCCGCCGTTGTCCCCTTCAGGTTCCAGTGGGGGCGGCGGGCGGAGTCGGACTGGTCCGGGAGCGCTGCCGTGTCCTGCGCGCCGGTTGAGGAGGCGGAACCCACCGAGCCGTCCGGGACGGAGGTGTGTCCTGCGGTGACCGAGGGATCCTCCCGCAGGACCCCCACCAGGCGGCGGGTGTCGGCCAGGGCGCTGCGCCCGGCCTCGGCCAGGGTCTCCATGGCCTGCTTGGCGGTGGCCGGATTGCGCTCGACGGTGGCGGCGGCGCCATCGGCCATGGTGATCATGACGGCCAGGGAGTGGGCGACGACGTCGTGCATCTCCCGGGCGATGCGACTGCGCTCCTCGGCGGCCGCCAGCAGCGCAGCCTGCTCGCTGGCCAGGGCCATCCGGGCCGAGCGGACCTCCATGGCCTTGAACCGCAGGCGGGTGGAGCGGGCATTGAGACCCACCAGAACACCGATGGCCGTGATGAGACCTACAACCAACAGACTTTGCCCGAGCTCTGGTAACGAGAAGGAGCGGGACGGATTGAGGACGAAGTCGTCGCCGGCGCTGATGATGAAGTAGATGGCCCACACCGTCCAGGCGACGGTCGGTCCGCGGTGTGAGGCGATGGTGCCCAGACAGATTGGAACGGCCAGTATCAGAATGAGTACGAGGCCGGCCGACATGGACACGCGCTGCTGCACGCTGAGGTGATAGACATGGATCTGCGTGAAGTAGTAGATCTCGAGCACTATCGTCAAGGCTGCCCATACCCGTATGGGATAGTGTCGTCGCAGTGCGAGTAGGACTCCACAAAGCCCTAGTGTGGAGAGCGTTATCGGCAGATGCAGAGTGGTGTTGGCATCGGCGTCCGGCCCTTTGAGGGACAGGTACATCATGATCAGGTCCAACAGAACGATTCCGCCGGCAATGAGAGTGTCAGCGATCATCGGATGGCGGTAGTACCACTGTCTGATCGTGCGCAGCAGGCCCTGAGGATCGGGCTGGAGCCCCAGGTCGTCGTCTGTGGGCATGTCGGTGGCTGGACGGCCGGGCTCAGGGGCTGGCAGCTGACTGGACATAGGGGTCAGTGTGTCATTCCACGGGGTCGTGATCGACGTCGACTTGTGCGGCTGGGAGACCCGTTCCCGAGGAGTGGGACTCGTCCTGCCGTTGTCGGGGGCGGGGATCGTGGGATCGGGGAGGCCGTCGTCGGCACGGAACGGATGAGGGTCCGCAGGAGAGCGGGGTTGGTCAGCGCCGCGGGCAATCCGGCGCCCGCCCGACCCCTTCGCTACCGACGCGGCTGTAGCGCCGGGGGCGTCGGCCACTGAAGAGGCGGGCGGGGCACCAGTGTCGTCTCGGGGCGAGGCGGGGGAGGAAGCATGAGGAGGCATGGGGGATGACATGGGTCTTCACCTCCGGCTGACGGTGGGGTACCCGCCGTCTCAGGCGTCGCGCCGGGAGAAGACGAACCAGGCGATGAGGAGCGGGACGATCGCCCAGGCGGCGAAGACCGCGATGGCCTGGCCGTGAGTGAGGAAGAACGTTGGATCCGTGGTGGAGCCCCACTCCCTGGCCTGGTGGAACGGGTCGTTGACGGCCTCGGAGACGGTACTGGGTAGGCAGCCGAGAACCTTGCCGGCCCAGGTCAGTTTCTGCGACATGAGCGCAAGCGGAATGGTGATGACGAAGAGGAGAACAACCGAGAGAGTGACAGAACCGGCGGTCGAGCGCAGGAGGAAGCCGAATCCCAGGGCCATCAGGGCAATACCCGTCAGGGTGAGGCCGGAGCCCCAGATGTGTCCCAGGTAGTGCGTGTCGGCCAGTGAGCCGGCGTGCTCGCCGATGAAGGGCTTGGAGACAGCCCACGACAGGAAGGTGGACAGGGAGCCCAGGATGAAAGCGACTACTGAGAGGACCACGGCCTTGGACAGCAGCAGGCGGCTGCGGTTGGGAACTGCCGTCAAGGAGGATCGGATCTGCCCTGAGGAGTACTCGCCCGTGATGACCAGAGCCCCCAGGACAGCGACCACGATCTGCCCGAAGCTGAGGCCGTAGGTGATGTAGTTCTTAGCGGTGCTTTGAAGGTGCTCGACTTGTCCGTAGCTGACGACCACTCCGGCTCCAAACAGGACGCTCAGGGCGATCGTGATGATGGACGAGATCCACGTCGACCACAGCGTCCAGAGCTTGATCCACTCCGAGTGCACGGAGCGCAGGAAGGTCTGACGGCCCTGAAAGCGTGGGCCGGCTGGGCGCGGGGTGGAGCTTGCGGGGGCGGTCCCGACGGCGGTGCGCGCCGGGGCCTGGGCTGTGGGGGGCGGCAGAGGCGTGTGCTGGAACGTGGGTACTCATGGCTGAGCCTTCCGGAAGTGAGACGGATGGAGCTGCTGATGACGGGCGCGGTGCGGCCGAGGACGTGGGCCTCAGCCCCGGGCGGAGCCCTGCGGTGCGGCCTGGCGCATCTGGGCCTGGGACGCGGGGTCGGTGCGGTACTCCACGGAGTCGCTGGTCAGGGTCATGTAGGCCTCTTCGAGGCTGGCGTGGATGGTGGTGAGCTCGTGCAGGACGATGCCGCCCTGGGCGGCCAGCTCACCGATGGTGGCGGCGGAGGTGGCGGTGGTCTCCAGGACGTTGGGGGACACGGGCTGGGCGGCCAGGTTGCGGGAGGCCATGAGCTCGGCGAGCTGGGTGGCCTGAGGGGAGGCCACGCGCACCCGGTCGGTGGTGGCCGAGGCGATGATGTCGTCGACGGGTCCGGCCGTCAGGATCCGGCCGCGGCCGATGACCAGGAGGTGGTCGGCGGTCTGGGCCATCTCGCTCATGAGATGGGAGGAGATGAATACGGTGCGGCCCTCGCCGGCCAGGCGGCGGCAGGTCTCACGCACCCACTTGACTCCCTCGGGGTCCAGGCCGTTGACGGGCTCGTCGAACAGGAGCACGCCGGGGTCGCCCAGCAGGGCTGCCGCGATGCCCAGGCGCTGGCCCATGCCCAGGGAGAAGCCCTTGACGCGCTTCTTGGCCACGGAGGTCAGGCCGGTGATGTCCAGGACCTCGTCGACCCGCTTGGCGGGGATGCCGTTGGAGGCGGCCAGCTGGCGCAGGTGGCTGCGGGCGCTGCGTGAGCCGTGCAGGCCCTTGGCGTCCAGCAGGGCACCGACCTCGCACAGGGGGGCCGACAGGTCCCGGTAGGGGCGCCCGTTGATCGTGACCTTGCCGCCGGTGGGCTTGTCCAGGCCCATGATCATACGCATCGTGGTGGACTTGCCCGCCCCGTTGGGGCCCAGGAAGCCGGTGACGGTGCCGGGCTCGACGGTGAAGGAGATGTTGTCCACCGCGGTCTTGCTGCCGTAGCGCTTGGTGAGATTGACTGCCTCGATCATGATGTTCTCTCTTCGACGTAGGCCTCTGGTGAAGGCGTGGATGGGTGGGTCGCCGTGGTTCTTTCGGGGGCTTCTCTCAAGGAGCAACCGGATGGCTCCAGCCTAGGAGCGCGCCGTCGTCGGTGAATCGGCCGAGGTAACGAACCTGGGAGCGGCCGGTGCGGGTCCGCCAGGGGGAGGAGGGTCCTCCTGGAGGATGAGAACCGATCGGTCGACGGAGCCGCTGGAGGCCGCCGAGGTGGCGTCGGCGCTCGGTGCACGGGTGGGGAGCTCTCCCCTGAGGGCTACGTTGTGAGGGAAATGGGTTCCCCTGACCGTGCTGGGGATGCGCATAATGTGCGCAGATTCCGGTACCGGCTGTCAACGACCGGACCGGACTGCGAGCGGCGGCCCCTCCTGGGCCGACGGTCCCAGACCCCTCAGAGAGGATGAGAGGAACATGTCCAACCCCTTCTTCAGCCGAAGCGCCGCCTTCAAGGCCGGCAGCCCGGCACCCGGCACCGCCCCGGCTCAGACGCCCAACGGCTACCCCACGATGCCCGGCTACCAGGCCGGCCAGTACGGCCAGCAGGCGACCGGCTACGGTCAGCAGTACGGCCAGTACGGCCAGACTGCCAACCCGTACAGCAACCAGTACGGTCAGCAGACGGCCGGCTACGGCCAGGTGAGTCCCGAGCAGATGGCCGGCCTGGAGGCCCAGTACCAGGCGCCGTCGGCCACCAACGCGGACATGCGCCGCATGACCTACGACGACGTCATCATCCGCACCGCAGGCATGTTCGGCGTCATCCTGGTCACAGGCGCCCTGTCCTGGAGCCTGGTGACCAGCACCGATGAGGGGACTATAGGGCTGGGCATCCTGGCGATGTTCGCCGGCGTCATCGGCAGCCTCGTCCTCGGCCTGGTCAACAGCTTCAAGCGGGAGCCCTCCGCGCCACTCATCCTGGCCTACGCGGCCTTCGAGGGACTGATGCTGGGCGGCTTCTCCGGCGTCATGGAGGCCCGCTACGAGGGCATCGTCGTCCAGGCCGTGCTCGCAACACTGGCCACCTTCGGCGTCATGCTCGCGGCCTACTCCTTCGGAGGCTTCCGGGTCCAGGGCAGGTTCCGTCGGGTGGTGGTCGTGGCCACCCTCGGCTACATGATCTTCAGCCTCATCAACTTCGCCCTCGTGATGACCGGTGCGGCCACCGGCGCCTGGGGCCTGCGCTCCCTGACCATCATGGGGATCCCCCTGGGCATTCCGCTGGGGATCCTCGCGGTCATCCTGGCCTCCTTCTTCCTGGCGATCGACTTCGAGTCCATTGAGAACGGGGTCCGTAACGGGCTGCCCCAGCGTTACGCCTGGGCGGGGGCCTTCGGCCTGGTCGTCACCATCGTGTGGCTCTACGTGGAGTTCCTGCGCCTGCTGAGCTACTTCCGCGACTGAGCTCACGGCGTGGGGCCGGGACCGGTGCGTCCGAACCAGCCTCATACCACCACCTCGGCTGGGGCCGGGACGCATCTGATGCGTCCCGGCCCCAGCTGCGTGCTCGCCGGGTTCGCGCTGGGCCGAGGCCTGCTGCGGCGTCGAACCGGGGCCCTCGCGTAGGCTCGCAGCATGATCAACACCAACATGCCCTCCGTCGAGGGCGCCAAGGGCACGAAGCCCACGCTCACCTTCCCCGGGCCCGAGGCCCCCGAAGGGCTCCAGGTCCAGGTGCTCGACGCCGGCGACGGCCAGGTGGTCGAGGCCGGCGACACGATCGTGGCCAACTACCTGGGCCAGATCTGGGGCGGCGACGTCTTCGACAACTCCTACGACCGCGGCCAGCCGCTGAACTTCCAGGTCGGCGTCGGCATGGTCATCCGCGGCTGGGACGACGGCCTCGTGGGCCAGCGCGTGGGCTCGCGCCTTCTGCTGTCCATCCCCTCCGAGCTCGGCTACGGCGACCGCGGCGTCCCGCAGGCCGGCATCCGCGGCGGCGACACCCTCGTCTTCGTCACGGAGATCCTCGGCGTCATGTGAGCCGAGCTCTCCGCCACTGTCCGCGCGTTCGTACGGTAGGCGCCCAGGAGCACCCCCAAGGTGCGTCCTGGGGCCCTCAGGTGCGAACGCGCGTCTGCGTACGGCGCCCCGGGGCTGCGATCACTGCGCTAGCCTGGGGGTGGCGCGCTCGCGCCACACCCGGTAGCACGAACTGCACGGTCCGGAGGAAGTCCGGATGACGCCGTCGGGCCACAGGCCCTGCATGCGCCCCGAACTCGTCGTGGGCAAGCGACAACCAGGCGTTCGTCACCTCGGGATGCCGGTCATCGGCCGTCACGGGGACTCCTGCTGCGCCGGGTGCGATCACTCGCACCCGAAGGAGTCCCATGTCAAACACGCCCACCCCCGACAGGCAGACCGCTGTCCCCGCCAGCATCTCAGCCCAGTTCACCCTCTTCTTCGACGGCCGCTTCTGGGTCGGTGTTCTTGAGCTCCACGAATGTCGTCGTGGAGCCGAGACGAATGACCAAGGCGGCACCGTGCGGGCGGCGCGGCACGTCTTCGGGGCCGAGCCTACCGATGTCGAGCTCTACGACTTCCTCCTGACTCACGGCGGGGCCCTCATCGACCGAGCCGCTGCTTGTCCTCCGGTACCGGCTTCCCGGTCGGCGGGCTCGTCGACGGCTCGTCGCCCCAACCCCAAGCGTGCCGCCCGACAGACTGCCAAGGAGGCAACTCGGTCGCGCCCATCTACTGCCGCACAGGCTTCCCTGGCCGCTGCCCGTGAGGAGACCGCGGCCCGTGCCTCCCATGACCGGAGCAGGCGCCGTCGCCAGAAGGCGGACGAGGACTGGGCGCGCCGTCGTCAGCGGGCCAAGCGCCGTCACCGCGGCCGATGACGCAAGCCCGATGTTCCGCAAATCGCAGCGGTGAGGGTGGTCTCCTTGGATGCGGTGCAGCGGCCCGCGACCGCGCCGGATCGGCCCGAGCGTGTCTCAGGGACGGGGGCGGGGCGGCGTCGCAGGCCGGCGGAGGCTACGCTGTGGCAGCACGGCGTCGTGAAGCGCCGGCCATTCCCCTGAGGCCGGCTCCTTGCGACGCCGTTCCAGTAGCCCCTCCGAGAAGGAACCGCTCATGCCGCAGTACCGCAGCGCCACCTCCACCCACGGCCGCAACATGGCGGGCGCCCGTGCACTGTGGCGCGCCACCGGCGTCAAGGACTCCGACTTCGGCAAACCGATCATCGCCATCGCGAACTCCTTCACCCAGTTCGTCCCCGGGCACGTGGGCCTGCGCGACGTCGGACGCCTCGTGGCCACCGAGATCGAGGCCGCCGGCGGCCTGGCCAAGGAGTTCAACACCATCGCCGTCGACGACGGCATCGCCATGGGGCATGACGGCATGCTCTACTCCCTGCCCAGCCGCGACCTCATCGCCGACTCCGTGGAGTACATGGTCAGCGCCCACTGCGCCGACGCCCTCGTGTGCATCTCCAACTGCGACAAGATCACCCCGGGCATGCTCATGGCCGCCATGCGCCTCAACATCCCGACCATCTTCATCTCCGGCGGCCCCATGGAGTCGGGCAAGATGACCGCCGCCGACGGCACCACCCGCAAAGCTCGACCTCATCGACGCCATGATGGACGCCGCCGACCCCACCGTCGCCGACGAGACCATCAGCGCCATCGAGCGCCTGGCCTGCCCCACCTGCGGCTCCTGCTCGGGCATGTTCACCGCCAACTCCATGAACTGCCTCACTGAGGGCCCTCGGCCTGGCCCTGCCCATGAACGGCACCCTGCTGGCCACCCACGCCGACCGCGGCGAGCTCTTCAAGCGCGTCGGCCACCAGATCGTCGAGATCACCCGGGCCTACTACGAGCACGACGACGCCTCCGTCCTGCCGCGCTCCATCGCCACCAAGGCCGCCTTCGAGAACGCCATGAGCCTGGACATCGCCATGGGCGGCTCCACCAACACCGTCCTGCACCTGCTGGCCGCCGCCCAGGAGGCCGAGGTCGACTTCACCATGGCCGACATCGACCGCCTCTCGCGCAAGGTCCCCCACCTGGCCAAGGTCGCGCCGTCGACGAACCTCTACCACATCGAGGACGTCCACCGCGCCGGCGGCATCATCGGCATCCTCGGAGAGCTCGACCGCGGTGGACTGCTGGAGACCACCACCTCCAACGTCCTGCGCACCACCCTGGGCGACGAGCTCGCCGCCTACGACATCGCCCGCCCCGGCCCCGACGGCGTCCCCGGCTCCCAGGTCACCGAGGAGATCCGCACCGGCTACCTCGCCGCCCCCGCCGGCGTGCGCACCACCGAGATGTTCTCCCAGGCCTCCCGCTGGGAGTCCCTCGACACCGACCGCGCCGGCGGCTGCATCCGCGACATCGAGCACGCCTACTCCGCCGACGGCGGCCTGGCCGTCCTCTTCGGCAACATCGCCGAGAAGGGCTGCATCGTCAAGACCGCCGGCGTCGACGAGTCGATCCTGACCTTCTCCGGGCCCGCCGTCGTCTTCGAGTCCCAGGAGGACGCCGTCGCCGGGATCCTCGGCAAGCAGGTGACCTCCGGCGACGTCGTCATCATCAGCCACGAGGGACCGCGCGGCGGCCCCGGCATGCAGGAGATGCTCTACCCGACCACCTACATCAAGTCCATGCACCTGGGCAAGGAGTGCGCTCTGCTCACCGACGGGCGTTCTCCGGGGGCACCTCCGGCCTGAGCATCGGTCACGTCTCCCCGGAGGCGGCGGCCGGCGGACTCATCGGCCTGGTGCGCAGCGGCGACGTCATCGACATCGACATCCCGCGCCGCTCCATCTCCGTGCGCCTGAGCGATGAGGAGATCGAGCGCCGCCGGGCCGAGGAGGAGGCCCGCGGCGAGGACGCCTGGACCCCGCACGTGGACCGGCCCCGCAAGGTCTCCGCGGCACTGCGCGCCTACGCGATGCTCGCCACCAGCGCCGACCTGGGCGCCGTGCGCGACCTCAAGCGCCTCGGAGTCAAGTAGTCCGAACGAGCCGGAGGGGCCGGCCCGGGCTGACCGACTACATATTTGAAAATCATTGTCACTCGCATTTAGGGTTTGCGTGTGACAATCGTTCTCAGATCGTTGGTGGTGCGCTCCGGCGGCGCGACGTTGGTCGACGGCGTCGCCCTCCGCCTCGCCCCCGCAAGCCGGACCGCCCTGGTCGGCGCCTCCGGGGCCGGCAAGTCCCTCACCTGCGCCGCGCTCGCGGGCACCCTCCCGGCCTCGCTGGAGGTCACCGGTTCCCTGACCGTTGAGCCCGACGACGCCGACCCCGACAACGACCCACGCGCGAGCTCCGACCGGGGAGGCGATGTCGGCGGCGTCAACCTGCTGGGCCTGCCCGCCGCCCGGCGCCCCCGGGGCAGCCGCATCGCCCTCGTCGCACAGGACCACTCCACCGCCCTGCACCCGCTCATCGCGGTCGGTCGCCAGATCGCCCTGGCCTCCCAGGCCGCCGGACGCAGCCGGGACGAGGCCCGCCAGCGCGCCACCGACTACCTCTACGCCGTCGGGCTCGACGAGTCCTTCGCCGACCGCGTCCCCGGGCGCCTCTCCGGAGGTCAGCGCCAACGCGTCAGCCTGGCCCTGGCCCTGGCCGCCGAACCCGCCCTCATCATCGCCGACGAGCCCACCACCGCCCTCGACGTCGTCGCCCGCGCCGAGATCCTCAGGCTCCTGACCTCCCTGACCAGCCTGCCCGAGGCCCCCGCCCTGCTCCTCATCACCCACGACCTGCCCGCCGCCGCCATCTGCGAGAACATCGCCGTCCTCCACGACGGCGCCATCATCGAGTCGGGCGACACCCGGGCTGCTCTCACCAACCCCGAGCACCCGGTCACGGCCGCCATGTGCGAGGCCGGCGCCGAGGAGACCATCGACGGGGCCCTGGCCGCAGCGGGATCCCGCCGCATGAGCGGGCTTGAGACCCGTGGCCTGAAACGCTCCCACCCGGGGGCGGGCGGCGAGCGGCGCGAGGTGCTGCGCGGCGTGGACCTGAGCCTGGAGCCGGGGGTGAACGTGGCACTCATCGGGCGCTCGGGATGCGGCAAGACGACGCTGCTGCGGGCCCTGCTGCTGCTCGACTCCCCGGGCCCGGCAGATGCGGGCGAGATCCTGCTCGACGGCCGAGCCCGTGCGCCGAGGCGGCGCCCGAGCGTTGCGGGCCTTCCGGCGGGCGGTGCAGTACGTCCCCCAGGACGCCGCCGCCACCCTCCACCCGCGCCGCTCGGTGCTGGCGCAGGTGACCACCCCGCTGCGCACCCTGGGGGTGACGCGCGATCGAGAGGAGGCCGTCAGCCGGGCCCGCCAGATGCTGGAGAGCCTCGAGATCCGCCGCGAGATCTGGGAGAGCCGGCCGCACGAGATCTCCGGCGGCCAGGCGCAACGGGTCTCCATCGCCCGCGCGCTGGCCCTGTCCCCGCGCTATCTCCTGCTCGACGAGCCGGTCTCCGGGCTCGACCCGGCCCTGCGTCGCCAGACCCTCGACCTGCTCGCCGCCATCGAGGCCGAGCCCCGACGCCGCCGCGAGCGACGAGGAGGAGCCCGCCGCCGAGGCCGGAGTCCGGCCCGCCCCGGCTGTGTCTGGCGCCGTGCCCGCCCCGGCTGTGTCTGGCGCCGTGCCCGCCCCGGCCCTGCTGGTGGTGTCGCACGACCTGGCCGCCGTCGCCCGCGTCTGCCGGCGCGCCCTGGTCATGGACGAGGGCGCCATCGTCGAGGACGCCCCCATGCACCGGCTCCTGACCGAGCCCACCCACCCGGCCACCCGCGCCCTGCGCGACGCCGTCCCCACCCTGCCGACCGCCGTAACCGACTGACGACGACCCTACCCGACCGATGACACCCCGACCCAGGCCCGAAGGAGCATCCATGTCCGTGCCCAGCCCCGCCGTCACCCGCCGCCAGGTCCTCGCCGCCCTCGGCGTCGGAGCAGGCGCCGCCGCCATCGCCTCCTGCTCGCGCAGCTCCTCGGGCGACGGTCGCATCCGCCTGGCCATGTTCCACGCCCCCGAGAGCAAGCTCAACCCGCTCACCAACGACGGCTCCAAGCTCGTTCGCTGGTCCTGCGCCGAGAGCCTCACCAGGCTCAACGCCGACGGCGATGCCCAGGAGCTGCTCGCCACCGCCTGGAAGCGTGAGGGCGAGACGACCTGGCGCCTCACCCTGCGCGAGGGCGTCACCTTCCACGACGGCACCGCCCTGAGCGCCGAGAACGCGGCCGCCGCCCTCACCTTCGCCGCCACGGCCGCCAAGCCGCCGCGCGTCCTGGATGGAGTCAAGCTCACCGCGAAGGCCGACGGCAAGGACCTCCTTCTGACCACCGCGGCCCCCGACCCCCTCATGCCGCAGCGCCTCTCCAGCCCCCAGCTCGTCATCCTGTCCCCGGCCGCCTACCCGAGCTCCGCCGACGGCGCCATCGACCCCGTCGGCCACGGCACCGGCGCCTTCATCCTCAAGAAGGCCAACGGCTCCTCCGGCGCCACCCTGGAGCGCAACGACAAGTACTGGGGCAAGAAGGCCACCGCCCCCGGCATCGACGTCACCTACGTTCCCGACGGCGCCGCCCGCGCCAACGCCCTGCGCACCGACACCGCCGACATCGTCGAGGCCGTCCCCGTCTCCCAGGCCGGCAACGTGGACAAGAACCTTCTCCACGAGGTCTCCACCCCGCGCACCTCCACCCTCTACCTCAACACCCGCTCCGGCCCCTTCGCCGACCCGGCCCTGCGCGCCGCCGCCCGCAACGCCGTCGACCCCGCCGTCCTCATCAAGACCGTCTTCGAGGGCCACGCCGACTCTCCCGTCGGACTCCTGGGGCCGGCCGTGCCCTGGGCCGCCGACCTGCGCGCCTGGAAGAAGGAGACCTACCCCGGAGCCACGGGCGCGGCCGCCACCGGCAAGGTCCCCGGCGCCACCACCGCCGGAAGCGTCCCCGCCGGAACCTCCATCACCCTGGCCTCCTACACCGACCGCCCCGAGCTCGGCGAGATGGTCCCCCTCCTGGCCCAGCAGCTCGAGGCCGCCGGCTTCAAGGTCACCCAGGACGTGCGCGAGTACAACCAGATCGAGTCCGAGGCCCTGGCCGGCAAGTTCCACGCCGTCCTCGTGTCGCGCTCCACCGTCCTGGACTCCGGCGACGCCGTCGCCTACATGACCGCCGACTTCTCCTCCTCCGGCTCCTACGCCATGAGCGGCCTGCACGATGAGAAGGTCGATGCCGCCATCTCCAAGGCCGCCGCCACGGAACCCGGCGACGAGCGTCGCAAGGCCATCATGGCCGCTGAGCAGGCCATCCTCGTCACCGGCGCCGCCATCCCGCTCGCCCACGAGCGCGTCATCCAGGGCGAGGCCTCCGGCGTCACCGGTGCCGAGCGCGACCCCAACGAGCGCGCCCTCATCACCTCGGCCACGACCGTGAAGAAGTGAACGGCGTGCTCACCCAGGTTGCCGGACGCCTGCGCACGGGCGACCTCGTCACCGGCATCTCGCGCCTGCTCGCCCTGGCCTGCCTCGTCGGCCTGGTGGGCATGCTGCCGTGGCTCTCGGGCAAGGACCCGGCCCTGACGATCCTGCGCGCCACCTCCTCCGACCGGGAGCCCACACCGGAGGTCCTGGAGTCCATCCGCCAGAGCATCGGGATCGACGGCGGCCCCCTCCACGTCATCGGGCACTGGCTGACCGGGGTGGCCCGCGGCGACCTGGGCCGCTCCTGGGTCTCGGGGGCCGACGTCGGACCGGACGCCGTCGACGCCTTCGGGGTCTCCCTGAGCCTCATGGCCGCCGCGCTCGGCGTCGGAGTCGTCGTGGCCGCCGCCCTGGTCCTGCCCGCCCTGCGCGACGGGCTGCGAGGGCGGCCCCGGCCCCGCGGCGGCGCCGCCTCCGCGGTCCTCATCTCCCTGCCCGAGTACCTCCTGGCCCCGATCCTCATGCTCGTCCTGGCCGTCTACCTCAGGATCCTGCCGCCCTTCGGGTGGGGTGGCCCCGAGAAGGTCATCATGCCGGCCCTCAGCCTGGGCCTGCCCACCGGCGGCTACCTCGGCGGACTCGTCTCCGACGCCGTCACCGCCACCTTCTCCGAACGCTGGGTGGCCACCTGGTCCACCGCCGGCATCCGCGGCCGGACCCTGGCCGGGGCCGTCCTGCGGCGGGCCCTGGCGCCACTGACCGGTCAGGTGGCGCTCGTCGTCGTCGCCCTGACCGGCGGCGCGGTCGCCGTGGAGAAGATCTTCGCCATCCCGGGGCTGGGCCGCGAGCTCCTGGACGCCGCCTCCGCCCAGGACGTGCCGGCGCTCCAGGCCCAGATCCTGCTGCTGCTCGCCCTGGCGCTCGCCGCCGGCGTCATCGCCGGAGCGGCCCGGCGCCTCCTCATGGGGCGGGCCGCCGGGGCGGGCGGACTGACGGCCCCGCCCCCCGTGGAGCACCCGGGGCGGGCCGCCCGCGTCATCGCCGTCAGCGGCGCCGCCCTGCTGGCCCTCATGGCGGCTGTCGGGATCCGCCGCGACCCCTACGCCGTCGTCGCGGACAAGCTCGCGCAGCCCAGCGCCGCCCTCCCGCTGGGCGCCGACTCGCTCGGGCGCGACGTCCTGGCGCGCGTGGCTCACGGGGCCGTATCCACAGTGAGCGGAGCCGTCGTCGTCACGGTCGTGTGCTTCATCATCGCCATGCTGGTGGGGCTGGCACCGCGGGCCGCCACGGGGTTCATCGAGGTGGCCAACGCAGCCCCGCCGATCCTGGCCGGGCTCATCGTCGCCGGCGTCTCCGGGCCCAGCGCCACGGGCGCCGCCATCGCCGTGGCCTGCGTCGGCTGGGCGCCCCTGGCCTCCCACGCCGCCGGGCTCGTCGCCGAGAACCGGCAGCGTCCCGACGTCCTCCTCGCCCCGGTCCTGGGGGAGGGGCGTGCACGGATCACCCTGACCCGGGTCCTGCCCGCCGTCGTCGGCCCCCTGGCGCGCCACGCGGCCCTGAGGCTGCCCGGCAAGGCCCTGGCCCTGGCGGCCCTGGGATTCCTGGGCCTGGGCGCCCAGAGCCCGGCACCGGAGTGGGGACTGGTCCTGTCCGACGCACTGCCCTACATCGAACGGGCCCCCTGGGCCGTGGCCACGCCCGCCGCCGCCCTCGTGGTCCTGTCGATCACGTCGGTCGCCGCCTCCCGCAGCATGCGGCGCTGAGACCGCTGAGGCCCGACTGCAGCGGCCCGGCTCCGGCCGGGCGCGAGGGGGCTGCGCCATCAGGCGCAGACAACGAGGCGGGCGCCGACCGCGCTATGGGTCGGCGCCCGCTTCATCGGTTGATCGGGACCTCAGCCCTCCAGGGCGTGGAGGCGGTCGATCGGGGTGGAGACGGCCTCACGGGCGCGCACCACGGCGTCCTCGTCGGGGGCGTCGTAGAAGCACAGGCACTTGACCGTGTCCTCACGCACGTAGGTGCGCAGGAAGCTCACCTCCGGCACCTGGGCGTACTTGGGAGAGTTTGCCTTCTTGCGCGCCAGGTAGGTCTCCATGGAGATCTCCTCGGGGATGTCCCACTCCACGAGGTAGTCGGCCTTGCGGGCCAGGGCGCGCACGTCCTCCAGCTCGGCACCCACGAGGCGGACCTCGTCGGGGCCGGTGACCTCGGCGTCGGAGGCGGCGCCCCGGACAGCGGCGGTCAGGCCGTCGACGTCGTCGGAGGCGAGCTCGACGATGGTGAAGATACGTTCGTGGCTGGCGGTGACCTGCGACTCCAGGACGGAGGCGCCGGCGGCCTCAACGGCCTGAGAGACCTGGGCGATGAGGGCCTCGGCGGCCTCACGTGACGGAGTGGCGGGGACGAGCTCGAAGAGCTGGAGCGACATGGCGGCTCCTTTCCGTAGGGTGTGCGTACCAACCTTGCGGTCCGTCCGAATTATTCCCGCCGGCTCCGGTGAACCAAGGACGTGCTCGCTTCGTGGACACACCGCGGGGAGAGCACCGCGTGCGGACGCGTCGCCACTCAGCGCCGTCTCGGGGCGAGGGACGATGCGCGAGTAGTCACCGTGCGTCCGTATCTCTCGCTTGTCTCTCGTCCCGGTGAGGTGTCGACCGAGCCGTGACGGGGACGGCGAAGGACCTGCGGTCTCCTTCCCACGCGCCGGCCGGAACTGCCGAGTTCAGCATCTCCAGCTCCTCCGCTGTGAGCCGGCAGGACATGGCAGAGGCGTTCTCCCTCACCCGATCCGCTCTACGCGTTCCAGGGGATGGGAACGACGTCGTCGCCCTGGGACAGCAGCCACGCGAGAGCGACCTGGGCCGTTGTCATGTCCCAGGACCTTGCGAGGTGAGTGAGCGCCGCAACCTGACTCAGGTTGGCACTGAGATGATCGCCGTTGAACCTGGGGTCGTTCGCCCGGAAGGGGCTGTCGGCGACGGTGCGGCATCGATTCGCCCGCTGAGCAGCCCGCGGCCCAGAGGGCTGTACGGCACCAGGCCGACTCCGAGGTCCCGGGCGGCGGGCACGATACTGAGCTCCGGCTCGCGCCACATGAGCGACCACTCCATCTGCACTGCTGCGATGGGGTGAACGGCGTGGGCGCGCCTGAGCTCCTCAGGCGTCACCTCCGACACCCCGAGATGACGGACCTTGCCTTGAGCGACCAGGTCAGCCATGGCTGCGATGGACTCCTCGATCGGAACCTGCGGGTCCACGCGGTGCAGGTAGTACAGGTCGATGGTCTCCATTCCCAGCCGGCGCAACGATGCGTCGCAGTAGGCGGCGATGCGGCTGGGATGAGCATCCAGCTGGACCCCGCCCTCGCGTCGGACGATGCCGAGCTTCGTGGCGATCTGAAGACTGTCGCGTGCGATGCCGCTGGTGGAGACGGCTCTGCCGACGATCTCCTCATTGTGGCCCTGCCCGTAGCTCATGGCGGTGTCGAGCATCGTGATGCCGGAGTCGAGGGCTGCATGGATGGCGGACAGGGACTCTCCGTCGTCGGCTGGACCGTACCCCTGGGACAGGCCCATGCAGCCGAGTCCCAGGGCGGAGGTTTCCAGGGCGCCCAGATGGTGGATCGTGGTGTCTGCGGATTCGATGAATGTCATACCTGAACGGTAGGTATCTCGACTTCTATACGTCCAAGACTGAGTTCACATACATCCCATATCGATTTAATATGGTGAGGTGGAACTGCGATATCTGCGGTCATTCGAGGCGATCGTGCGGTGCGGTGGGTTCACCAGGGCGGCTGCCGACCTTCACCTGGCTCAGCCGGTCGTCTCCGCCCACATCAAGCGGTTGGAGCTGGAGCTGGGAGTGACGCTGCTGCACCGCGCTCGACCGGTGTCCCTCAGCGCCGCCGGGGAGTCCTTCCTGCCATACGTGCGTCGAGCCCTGGCGAGTCTTGATGAGGGGGAGCGGACCGTGCGCGCCTTCCGGTCCGTGTCCGTCGGGCACGTCAGAGTGGCTGCGACGTCGCTCCTGGGCGGGTTCGACCTCGTGAGTACGATCGGCCGGTTCCGGCTGAGGTATCCGGGAGTCACGGTGTCGCTGCGCACCGGGCTCATCGCCGACCTGCTCGACGAGCTTCATCGAGGACGGGTCGACGTCGTCGTCGGTCCTGTAGGGGAGCAGTGGGAGCAGGAAGGATCTCGTCGTACCGAGATCGCGGACGAACGGCTGGTCCTCATCACCCCGCTATCGACCGCTCGGCGGGTGGGCTCATTGGCCGATGTGGTGGACGAACCGTTCGTGTGCCTGTCCTCGGACAGTGGACTGCGACGTTTGCTGAATACAGCATTCAGTGCGATCGATGCTGTGCCGCGGGTGGAGTTTGAGACGCACAGCCCGGCCAGTATCCGTGAGATGGTGGCGGCCGGCCTGGGGTGCGCGCTGATCGCGCAGTCGGCCGTGGACAAGGAGGGGCCGGACGTTCAGGTCCACTGCATCCCGGGGCTTCCTCCGCATCCGCCGATCGCCGCGATATCGGCGTCGGACGCGGCCCCGCCCATCGCCCGATTCGTCGATGAGCTGACGGCTGCGCGTTCTGCCTCGCGTACGGCAGTGCGCCGCCGCCGGCTTGAGGTTGACGGCCGTGCGCCCGTTACGCTGTCACTCGTGAATGAGCTCGACAGCGTCAGCAGCAACGGAACCCCGGCCTGGGACAGCGCCCGCTACCTGCGGGAGATCCTCAAGGCCCCCGTCTACGAGGCGGCCGAGCACACGCCCCTGCAGGAGATGCCGACCCTGTCGGCCCGCCTGGGCAACACCGTCGAGGTCAAGCGCGAGGACCTCCAGTCGGTCCACTCCTTCAAGATCCGCGGCGCCTACAACGCCATGCGCTCCCTGAGCCCGGCCGAGCGTGAGCGCGGCGTCGTCACCGCCTCGGCCGGCAACCACGCCCAGGGCGTGGCCCGCTCCGCCGCCCTGCTGGGGATGAGCGCCATCATCGTCATGCCCACCGTCACCCCCCCAGATCAAGGTCGACGCCGTTCGGGCCCTGGGCGGCGAGGTCCGCCTCCACGGGGACAACTTCGACGCCGCCAAGGCCGAGGCCACCCGCCTGGCCGAGGTCGAGGGCCACTCCTACATCGCCCCCTTCGACGACCCCCGCGTCATCGCCGGCCAGGGCACCATCGGCCTGGAGCTCATCCAGCAGGACGCCCACCTCGACCGCGTCTTCGTGCCCGTGGGCGGCGGCGGACTGGCGGCCGGCGTCGCCGTCCTCATCAAGCAGCTCATGCCCGGCATCAAGGTCATCGGCGTCGAGCACGAGGAGTCGGCCTGCCTCAAGGCCGCCCTCCTGGGCGGTGAGCCCATCACCCTGCACCATGTGGGCCTGTTCGCCGAAGGGGTGGCCGTGCGCCGCATCGGCGAGGAGACCTTCCGCATGTGCCGGGCCCTGCTCGACGACGTCGTCACCGTCTCCTCCGACGAGACCTCCGCCGCCGTGCGAGACGTCTTCGACGACGTGCGCGCCATCTCCGAGCCCTCCGGGGCCCTGGCCCTGGCGGGCCTCAAGCGCTACGTCGCCGAGCACCACCTGGCCGGCGAGCGCCTCGCCTTCGTCCTGTCCGGCGCCAACCTCAACTTCCACCAGCTGCGCTACATCTCCGAGCGCAGCGAGATCGGTGAGCAGCGTGAGGCCATCCTCGGGGTCACCATCCCCGAGGAGCAGGGCTCCTTCCTGCGCTTCGCCTCGGTCCTGGGGGCCCGCTCGGTCACCGAGTTCAACTACCGCCTCTCCGCGGCCCGCACCGAGACCGACCCCGCCCGCATCTTCGTGGGCGTGCGCATCGCCCGGCGCCAGGAGCGCGCCGAGATCGTGGCGGACCTGGGAGGAGGCCGGCTACGACGTCGTCGACCTCACCGACGACGAGCTCGCCAAGGTCCACGTGCGCTCCATGATCGGCGGGCGTGCCACCCCGGGCGTGCCCGAGCGCCTCTTCTCCTTCCTCTTCCCCGAGTCGCCCGGGGCGCTGGCCCACTTCCTTCAGGTGCTGGGCACCCGTTGGAACATCACCCTGTTCCACTACCGCACCGACGGCGCCGACTACGGCCGCATCCTGTGCGCCTTCGCGGCCGGTCCCGACGACGTCGAGCTGACCGAGCACATGGACCGTCTCGGCTACTCCTACAACGAGGAGACCGGCGACCCCGCCTTCCGCTTCTTCCTGGCCCGATGATCCGTGACAAATTCGCGGCTCCCCCCGTCCTCACAGGTGGGGCGCGGACGGGTGGGCCTGTGTTGTGGCAGGCATCATGCAATAAGGGCTCGCTGTTTCTGTTGAAACTCCCATAAGGTTATCGGCACATCATTTGTCGCGGTCGGGCGTGCCATAGGAGTCTCCGCCTGACCCAGCCCCGACCCGGCTCATCTCGACCAGGAGAAAAATATGACCCGTCTTGCCGTCGTCGTCGGTTCCGTCCGCCCCAACCGCGTGGGTGGCCCCATCGCCCAGTGGGTCGTCGACCAGGCCAACACGATCGAGGGCGTCGAGGCCGAGATCGTCGACATCGCCTCCTTCAACCTGCCCCTGTTCGCCGAGGAGATCCCCCCCGCGCATGGCCGTCCCCAGCGACCCGGCCGGCGCCGCCTTCGACGAGGCCCTGAAGTCCTTCGACGCGCTGATCTTCGTCACCCCCGAGTACAACTTCTCCATCCCCGGCGCGCTGAAGAACGCCATCGACTTCCTCCAGCCCGGCGCCGTGGCCAACAAGGGCGTGGGCGTGGTCGGCTACTCCTACAGCGTCGGTATCCGTGCCGTCAGCCACCTCCAGCAGATCCTCCAGGGCATGGGCGCCACCGTCGTGGCCTCCAACGTGTTCCTGTCGCTCAACACCGACTTCGCCGACGGCGCCTTCTCGCCGGCCTCCTTCCACGACGCCGAGGTGCCGGCCATGGTGCGCGACGTCGTCGCCCACTCCGACGCCCTGGCCTCCCTGCGCTGAGGACTCCGAGCTCGGCTGTCCGGCTGAGCCGGAGGATGCCAGTCCACCACGTCGCCGTCGGCGGTACCTGCGGGTGCCCCGGCGGCGACGTCGTTCGTGCGGCGGCTGCCGGGGCGCGGCATGGCGGGTGGGTAGGGTTTCCCCATGACTGAGCGCAGCGAGCGAGGCGGTTCCCACCGGGACGACAGAGGCGGACACGGCGAGCGCAGGTACCGGGATGGCGAGCACGGTTACCGGCGTGGCTCCGGTGGCGGCGACCGGGGTTACCGGGGAGGAGCGGGCGGCGGCCGTGGAGGGCGGGCCGCGGTGGCGACCGAGGCCACCGAGGCAGTGACCGCGGCTACCGGGATCGCGAGCGCGGCCGCTCGCGCCGCGTCTACGACGACGAGCCCCGCGACGGCCTCCTGGCCGACCTCATCGGCCACCTCCACGCCCTCGACGGACGCTCCTACGCCGCCTACAAGGCGATCGTCGGACGGTACCGGGCGCCCGCCGGCTGGTTCCTGCACATCGACCGCGTCCAGTCCGACCCCTACGCCCCGCCCACGCGCATCCACGTGGACGTGCCCACCGACCTGCACGGGCTGGAGCTGCTCGACGAGGCCGACCTGCTGGCCGACGTCGACCGGCGCCTGGCCGTGGGCGACTTCCTCACCCGCGAGCTGCACGCCGGATTCCGCGGCACGGCGCTGTCCATCGCCTCCCCGGGCCAGGAGATCCTGCAGCGCTCCAGCATCATCGTGCGCCCCGACGAGAAGAAGGAGGGGGCCGGCTGGATCCTGGAGGTCCGCGCCCGCCTGGCCCTGCCCGCCCAGGGCCGCTCCATCCAGGGCCATGAGGCCTCCCGGATCGTGGGGCGCGACCTCGTGCGCGAGCTGGAGGAGGCCATGGACCTCACCGGCGAGCGGGGCGACCGGCTCGTGCACCACATCGCCACCCTCGAGGACCACCGGGCCCTGACCGCGACGGTGGCCCGCAACGGCTGGGTGTCCTTCCTCGCCGACGGTTCCGTCCTGCCGCGCCGCTCCGGGGTGAGCGACGAGCCCCTGGACGGCGGCGTCCCCTCGAGGCCCCCGAGTCCATGGCCGCCACGGTGGAGCTCCCGCACGCCGGGACGGTGCGCGGCACCGTCGTCGAGGCGGGCGTCAACGTCATCGTCGGAGGCGGCTACCACGGCAAGTCCACGCTGCTGAGTGCCATCGAGCGCGGCGTGTACCCGCACGTGCCCGGGGACGGGCGCGAGCTCGTCGCCACGGTCCCCGACGCAGTCAAGGTGCGGGCCGCCGACGGGCGCGCTGTGACCGGCGTCGACCTGACCCCTTCATCTCCCACCTGCCGGCCGGGCGCGACACCGCCTCCTTCACCACCCGCAACGCCTCGGGATCCACCTCCCAGGCCGCCTCCATCATCGAGGCCGTCGAGGCCGGCTCCACCGTGCTGCTGCTGGACGAGGACACCTCCGCCACGAACCTGCTCATCCGCGACTCGCGCATGCGCGAGCTGGTGGCCGCCGACCGCGAGCCCATCACCCCCTGGTGGACCGCATTACCGCGCTGTTCCGCCGGCGTGGGCGTCTCCACGGTCATGGTCATGGGCGGCTCCGGGGACTACCTGGACGTGGCCGACCGGGTCCTGCTCATGGACGCCTACCACCTGCGCGACGTCACCGAGCAGGCCCGCCGGGTCGTGGCCGACCAGCCCCGGCCCCTCACCGAGCTGGAGGACTTCGCCGCGCCTCGGCAGCGCGTCCCCGAGCCCGCCCCGCCGCGCACCCGCCGGGGACCGGTGCGCACACGCGCCCAGGGCACCTCCACCCTCGTCCTGGACCGGGAGGACATCGACATCTCCGACGTCGGCGGCGTCACCGACCCCGGGCAGGCCGAGGCCATCGCCTACGCCCTGCGGGCCCTGCTGGAGCAGCGCTTCGACGGGGTCTCCCCGCTGCGCGAGTGCCTGGACGACCTTGAGGCCCTGCTCGATGAGGAGGGCCTGGACGCCCTGACCGACGAGCGCGAGCGGCCCGCCTTCCTCGTGCGCCCCCGCATGGTCGACGTCGGCGCGGCCGTCAGCCGCTACCGCAAGCTCGAGCTGGCCGACCGGCGGAGTGGGGACTGACGAGGCGAGCACTGACCGCCGGCCTCCCACCCGCACTTCAACAAAAACTTCACAAACGACGCGGCTCCGGGTCGTTTCTGAAGATTCGGTCGAAGTGATCCATGGTGCCGGTGTCCACAACGGCGCCGCCGGCCCCTGTTTCCACAGGAAGGCAAGTGCTCCGGGGGAGCGTCGGGGCGCCGCGGGCAGCATAGGGGGATGACCACCGCGATCTCCTCCCCGCCCCTGTCCGACGGCGGGCCCCTGCGCCCGCTGATGTGGAACGAGACCGGGCTCGACGGCGCCGTGTGCGCGCGCCCGGACCTCAGCCACGACTGGCTGCGTGTCGCCGCTGGTGTCTACGCGCCCCGTGCGGCCTGGCAGGAGGCTGCGTGGATGGAGCGCTACGAGCTGCTGCTCGAGGCGGCGCACCGGAAGTACGGTGACGAGCTGGTGCTGGCGGGCGCCTCCGCCGTCGCCGTCTACGGGCTGCCACTGGTGGGGACGGTTCTGCGCCGGGTGGAGGTCGTGGACGGACACCCCGGCCGGGTGCGGACCTCCTTGCTGAGGCGCCACGTCCGGCGCCCCGGCACTGAGGTCGTCAGAGTGGGCGGGAATCTCGCCGTCGCGTTGCCGGACTCACTCATTGACCTGGCTCGGTGGAACGGCCTCATGGCGGGGGTCGCCGCCATGGATGCGGCCTGCACAACGGACTGTGCTCCGCGGAGGCCCTGGAGGAGGCGCTGGCGCGTATGCCCGAGACGGCACGTGGCGGCCCTCGTGCTCGGCAGGCCGTGCGCTTGGCCGACGGCCGCTCCGAGTCGCCGGGCGAGTCGATGTCGCGCGTGCGCATGTGGGAGCACCGGCTTCCCAAGCCGGACCTGCAGGTGAGTGTGCGGGTCGGGTCGGAGCTCTACATCCTGGACTTCTACTGGCCGGACTATGGGGTGGCCGGGGAGTTCGACGGTCGGGTCAAGTACCGGTCGGCCTCCTTCGGGCAGGACCCGGAGGATGTCGTGTGGCGTGAGAAGCTCCGGGAGGACGCGCTGCGGGCCTCGGGCTTGACGGTGGCCCGCTGGACATGGGCGCAGGCCTGGGGTGATGCCGGGGCGCAGATGCTGCGGCGGCTGTCCGCTGCCGGGGTCAGGCCCACTGGCCGACGCTGGTGAGCCCCTCCTCCTTCTCCCACCCTCACTTCGACCAAAACTTCAGAATCGACCCGGAGCCGCGTCGATTCTGAAGTTTCTGTCGAAGTGAGTGGGCTGGCGGCGGCTGCGCGGCTCGCGCTAGGCGGCTGAACCGGTCCGGTACTCGGTGCGGTACTCGCTGGTGCGGGTGTGGATGAGGCGGGGGATCGAGATGGTCTTGTCGAAGCGGCCGTCGCGGTAGCCGGCCTGGAGATTGAACAGCACCATGAGTCGCAGCGCCATGGGGTTGCTCGTACGGGCCACGCGACGCAGCGTCGAGACGGGCATCTGGCGCAGGATGCTCGCGATCCTGCCGGCGTCGCGCCAGGTGGCCCGCACCGGGGGCACATTGAGGCGGTTGAGGGCCTCGACCTCGCGCAGGAAGAAGTCGGCGCCCTCCCTCTCGGCCGCGCGCCACCAGCCGGCGCGGTAGGTGGCCTCGAGCTGCTTGACGGCGTCGCACAGGGCGTCGTAGTCGACACCGACGACCTCGGTGCGCAGCTCCTCGGCCCGGATCCGCTCCAGGGCGGCGTGCGCCAGCGGCAGGATGACCCGGGCGACGTCATCGACGGCGTTGTTGCGGGTGAGCCGGTCGACCTCCGGCAGGGGCTTGCCGTCGCGGGGCAGGCGCGCGTCGACCTCCTCCAGGTGCGCGACGGAGGTGCGCAGCTCGCCGGTGAGGCGGGCGGTGGAGCGTGGGACCCCCATGGCGATGAGCAGCTCGGTCGCGGCGCGCCACTGGAAGTCCCTGTCCTCAGACCAGTGGGTCTCCAAGGCCGTCCCTGCCGGAGACCGGTCCGGCGGGGTGCTCGTCTGCTGGCTGCTCATCGGGGTTGAGCCTCCTGTGGTGCGCAGGGAAACGGGTCAGGAAGTCGCGGGCGCTCACAGCTGGGAGTGCTGGCCTGCTGCCTGGACAGCGTCTCAAGACAATGTGTGAGAACGCTGGTGATTGACCCTTCAAAGGCTGAGGTGGCGCCCTCAGGCCGGTGCGTCTTCTGGGTCCAGGATGTCCGTCTGGGCGGGCAGGTCCGTGATGCCGACCGGGCAGGTCACCCCGTTGGGGCCGTGGTTGCAGTAGCCGTTCGGGTTCTTGTGCAGGTAGGCCTGGTGGTAGTCCTCGGCCAGGTAGTAGGGGCCACCGAACTGAGCCGGCGCGTCGGCGGCGTCCTCGATGGTGGTCACGCAGGTCCCCAGGCCCAGGCGGGTCAGCTCGCTCTGGAAGGCCTCGCGGATCCGCACGGCCGCCTCGTGCTGGGCGGGCGTCGTCGTCCACACCGCCGAGCGGTACTGGGTGCCGACGTCGTTGCCGTGACGGTTCAGGTGCGTGGAGTCGTGGTTCTCCCAGAAGGTCCGCAGCAGGGTCTCCCCGCCCTCGCCGCAGACAGTCGGGTCGTAGACGACGCGCACCGTCTCGGCGTGACCGGTCGCCCCGGTGCACACCTCCTGGTACGTGGGGTTGGGTATCTCACCTCCCATGTAGCCGACCGACGTCGAGACGACGCCGTCCTGGCGCCACAGGATCCGCTCCACGCCCCAGAAGCAGCCGGCCGCCAGATAGATGACCCGACTGCCCTCGGGCCACGGTCCGTCCAAGGGCGTGCCCAGCACCGGATGGTCCCCGGGGGCGGTCAGAACCGGCGTCTCGCGGCCGGCCGGCGCCGATCCGCTGAGTGAGTGACGAAGGGCGTTGAACATGAGAACACGCTACTGCGCCCCGCCTCTATTCCCGCCCGCGCTTCACTGACCGCGAGGAGAGGTCGGGGCGGAGGTCTGAGGGCAGGTGTCAGTCAGGAACTCGGCGAGGGCTCCGGCCCGGATCCGTTCAGCTCCAGACGGGTGAAGGCCCGCTCGCGCCAGTCGAGGAAGCTCTGGAACCCGCCGGTGAGCAAGGCCTGAAGCTCCTCGCCGCTGTCGACGGCGACGATGTCCTGCCGCTGATCCTCCTCGCTCATACCTTGCGTGATGGCGCGCAGATTCTCAGCGGTGTGGTTCCCTCGCGGGACGATGTAGCTGGGGCCTCCCTGAGGGTTGACGATCATGAAGCCCGCCGAGACGCACAGATCAAAGATGAAGTCGCACTCACCGGCGGTGAGGTGGGCGTGCCCGGTCCCCGCCGTCATCGCCTCATCCTCCTCGAGCACATTGGAGAAGTGGAAGTCCTGAAGCCCATCGACATCGATGTCGGTTCCGTCCTCGTTGAGCAGTGTCGCGGATGATGACCGGTCTGCGCCGGAGGCTGGGATGATCTTCATGTGCATTCGACGCCGTCGCAAGAACTCCTGCACGCCGTCGCGATCCGGATCGACGAGTCGGTCTCCGTCGATCTTGTACAGATAGAGAGAGAAGCCCATGGGTGGATACGTCCTGTCCGTGGTTGGAGTCCTCGTTTTTACGGAATGCGCGTCTACTCGTACTTTAATGCGGCTTGCATTTCCTGCCAGCTGTTGGCCACAACCCCCGCTTGTCGCCCCCCGATGCTGCGTCCATCGCTGAATCTGTAAAAATACATGGCGTAACCCATGGGACTCTCCTCGCACCATCTCAGGGGTTGGTTGTTTTCCTGGGCGTCCTAGAATCCGAGCTGGCAGTTTCTCGCGCCCCCCCCCTAATCCCGGTGGGGCTGCGCGAGAAACGCCCGGCTCGGTGGAGGCGGGTTCAGACCCGCTCGACCTTGACGATCTCGGCCTTGATCTTCCGGCCCGTGGGGGCCTCGTAGGAGACGGTGTCGCCCGCACGGTGCCCCATGAGGGCCTGACCCAGTGGGGCGTCGGGGGAGAAGACCTTGACGCCATCGGGCACGTCCTCGGTGATCTCCTGACCGCCCAGGGCGAAGACCTGCTCCTTGCCGGCCACCTTCGCGGTGACGATGGTGCCGGCTGAGACCGAGCCGTCGTCGGCCGCCTCGCCGATCTGTGCGTTCTCCAGGGTCTCCTCGAGCTGGATGATGCGCGCCTCGTTGAGCCCCGCCTCCTCGCGGGCGGCGTGGTAGCCGGCGTTCTCCCGCAGGTCACCCTCCTGGCGGGCCGCCTCCACGCGCTGGGCGATCTCCTTGCGCTCGGCCGTCTTGCGGTGCTCGAGCTCGGTGGACAGTCGGTCGTAGGCCTCCTGGGTGAGCCAGGTGCCCTGTGACTGCTCGGACATGGGTCCTCCTTGGATGACTGGTGCTGGTCGCTCGGCAGCCGGTCGGGTCACCTTGCGACGACGACACCCGGCGGCTCCTCGTAGGGCCGACCGGGTTTGAAGCGCGAGTCTACGCCGCAGCCTGGGGGGATGCTGTGTAGTTGGCGAAAGGTGCTGGAATATTCCGGGTCCGCGGTCGGGTGCCGAGGCGGGTGAATCCTTGCCGGCCCGCCTGATCAGCGGCGTCGCGGGGGTCGGAAGACTCGGTGGGTAAAGCGCTCGGCTCGACGGTGTGGCGGCCCGTGCACCGGGCCTGGCGGCCTCGGGGGTCGCCTCACGGTCGGCTCCGCCCCCCTCTAGCGCACAACCGCCAGGAAGCAGGCCACGCACTGGCAGGCCCAAGCGGCCACGGTGCACACGTGGAAGATCTCGTGGAAGCCGAACCAGCGCGGCGAGGGATCGGGCGTCTTGCGCGCGTAGACGACGGCACCCAGCGTGTAGGTCACGCCCCCGGCCACCAGCAGCCACACGATCGCGGGGCCGCCTTCCCGCCAGAACTGCGGCAGGAACCAGACCGCCACCCAGCCCAGGATGATGTAGAGGGCGGTGGTGAACCAGCGCGGAGCGTGCATCCACAACAGGTTCGTGGCCGTGCCGATCGCGGCTCCCGCCCACACGATCCCCAGGACCAGGGTGGCCGTGCGCGTCGGCAGCAGCGCCGCCGACAGGGGCGTGTAGGTGCCGGCGATGAGCAGGTAGATGTTCGCGTGGTCGATCCGCCGCAGCGTGGCCGCCACCTTCGCGGGCCAGTGCCCGGTGCCGATGTGGTAGACGCCGGAGTTGGCGAACAGCAGCAGCGAGCAGGTCAGGTAGACGGCACAGGCCCACTTCAGGCCCGCTCCCGGCGCCAGCACCGTCAGCACGATGCAGGCAGCCAGGGCCAGTGGCGCGGTGCCGGCGTGGATCCACCCGCGCAGCCTCGGCTTGACGGCGGCGATGACGCCCTTGGCGCTCGTGGACGCGGAGCGGCGCGAGGCCGGCGGCGTCGATGGCGATGTCGGTGACATGGGCGTGAGCGTCCTTCTGGGTGGCGTGGGCTGAGCCCGGGACCGGTTCTGAACCTTACGACCCCGTAGGTTACGTGAGCGTAGGTTGTGGTGGTAGCGGTCCGGACGGTGATGTGACGCGGCAGGCACGATCACGTGCCTCGGGAGGTTCCTCGGCCGTCGTCGCCTGAGCCGGTGCGGTCGCGCGTCCTCGCATGACTCCGTTGTGCCCCGGTAACCCTGGATGAACCTGATGACCGGATTTGACCCGGCTGTTAGCCGACTCGTCCAGCACGGGAGGGGCATCGCGCGATAGCGTTGGAGATGGCCCCGAGCCGTCGGGCCCCGTCCCCCATCAATCCCCACCGAGGAGTCCCTGAGGAACACGGCATGGCAGGCGACAACCTCCTCTACGACATCTACGAGCGCCGGCTGGCTGCGCGCATCGACCCGGCCACGGTGCCCCACCACGTGGGTGTCATCCTCGACGGCAACCGGCGCTGGGCCAAGTCCATGGGGTTCGGGGCCGCGCAGGGCCACAAGCGAGGCGCGGACAAGATCGAGGAGTTCCTCGGGTGGGCCGAGCAGATGGGGGTCCAGGTCGTCACCCTGTGGCTGCTGAGCACCGACAACCTCTCCCGAGACCCGGCCGAGCTCTCACCCCTGCTGGACATCATCGCCCACGCCGTCGACGAGCCTCGCCGAGACCGGCCGCTGGAGCCTGCGTCTCGTGGGCGCCGTCGACCTCCTGCCCGAGCCGCTGGCCGAGCGCCTGCGCGCTGCCGTCGTCCGTTCCCGGCCCGCGAGCGCCGGGGCCTCCGAGTCGGACGGGGCGGCGGGTCATGCGGTCAAGACCGCCGAGGTCGAGGATCGGCGCATGCAGGTCAATATCGCCGTCGGCTACGGGGGCCGCCAGGAGATCGCCGACGCCGTGCGCGAGCTGCTGCGCGAGCGGGCCGCCGCCGGGGCGAGCCTGGAGGAGGTGGCCGCCTCGCTCAGCGAGGAGGACATCACCGAGCACCTCTACACCAAGGGCCAGCCAGACCCCGACCTGGTCATCCGCACCTCGGGCGAGCAGCGGCTCTCCGGGTTCCTCCTGTGGCAGTCGGTGCACTCCGAGTACTACTTCTGCGAGGTCAACTGGCCGGCCTTCCGACGCGTGGACTTCCTGCGGGCGCTGCGCGACTTCGCCGGCCGGGAGCGACGCCTGGGCAGGTAGCCGGGCCGGCGCGCCGCGCCGGGTGCCGCACCGAGACCGCGGAGGGAGCGCCTGAAGGAGCCGCGGCGCAGGTGACAATACGGGCGTGACGAGCGGTGAATCCCACCCGCCCCGAGGCCTGAGCAGCAGCGCGGGCGCAGGTGGTGCGGGCAGTGCGGTGGCGGGAAGGGTCCCGGCGCCGCTGGTCTTCGTCGCCTCCGCCTTCTCCCAGTATCTCGGTGCGGGCCTGGCCGTCTCCCTGTTCTCGCTCATGCCCTCGACGACGGTGGCCTGGTGGGCGCCTGGTGGTGGGGCGCTGTCCCAGCGCCTGGCGCTGCCCGACGCCCGTGGCGCCAGGAGCTGGACGCGTCGGGCTCTGCGCGCTGGCGGCACGCCTCTGGGACGGCCACCGCCACCATGAGAGCGTGTGCCCAACTGTGACGCACCCGCATACCCTCGAACGTGTCAGTCCACGGGGAGACGCGGGTCCCATCTTCCGCTGGGATCGTCTCCTGAGTCTCGGACCGGTCGCCGTCGCCGCCGTCACGGGGCGCGGGTGGCGACCGCGCTTGGCCGCGCGCCACGCCCCACGCGCGTGTGAGCGGGGTCCTTGGGGTGTGGTGGGATCTCGGGCAGGATGGTTTCCCGGTCCGGGCGCCGCCCGGCCTGGCTGGTGCCCCGGTCCCGGCGCGCGTCGACTCACCGACGCCCTGCGCCGTCGAGCCGCGTACGCCGGCACCTCACGCACCGACGCGCACGCTGCCAGCGACACGCGCCGGCGTGCTCGCGGTCCCAACCGACAGGATCCTCGTGGCCGCACACCGCACCTCCGCCTCACACCGCTTCGCCTCCGGGAAGACCCCGGCCGCGGGTGAGGCCACCTTCGCCGACCTCGGCGTGGACTCCGACCTCGCCGCCGACCTCGACGCCCGCGGCTTCACCGCACCCTTCCCCATCCAGGCCGCCACCCTGCCCGACACTCTCGCCGGACGCGACGTGCTCGGCCGCGGCCGCACCGGCTCGGGCAAGACCCTGGCCTTCAGCCTGCCGCTGGTCCAGCGCCTGGCGCAGCAGGACAAGGCCCGCCTCGGCCACCCCATCGGGCTGGTCCTGGCACCCACCCGCGAGCTCGCCCTCCAGATCGCCGAGGTCATCGAGCCTCTGGCCCGCGTGGTCGACATGGATGTGACCACCATCTTCGGCGGGGTCTCCGCCAAGCCCCAGGAGAAGGCCCTTAAAGCGGGCGTCGACGTCGTCGTCGCCTGCCCCGGCCGGCTCCTGGACCTCATGGGACAGGGGGTCGTCAGCCTCGACGAGGTCGAGATCACCGTCCTGGACGAGGCCGACCACATGGCCGACCTCGGCTTCCTGCCGGGCGTCCGCCGCATCCTGCGCGCCACCCCGCAGCGCGGCCAGCGCCTGCTGTTCTCCGCCACCCTGGACAACGGCGTGGACACCCTGGTCAAGGAGTTCCTCCACAACCCGCTGCAGCACTCCGTGGACCCCTCGACCTCGCCCGTGGACGCCATGACTCACCGCGTGTGGATGGTCGCGGACAAGACCGCCAAGGACGGCATCGTGCGGCGCCTGGCCTCCGGGGAGGGGCAGCGCATCCTGTTCACCCGCACTAAGCACCTCGCCCGGCGCCTGGCCCGCAAGCTCGTCCAGGCAGGGATCCCCGCCGTCGAGCTGCAGGGCAACATGAGCCAGAAGGCGCGCGAGCGCGCCATGCGGGCCTTCTCCACGGGGCAGGTCCACGTCATGGTCGCCACCGACATCGCCGCCCGGGGGATCGACGTCTCCGGCGTCGAGCTCGTCGTCCACGTCGACCCGCCCGCCGAGCACAAGGCCTACCTGCACCGCTCGGGCCGCACCGCCCGCGCCGGGGCCGCCGGGAGCGTCATCACCCTCGTCCTGCCCGAGCAGAAGCACGATGTGCAGGGCCTGCTCAAGAAGGCGCGGATCCGTGCGGACATCGAGCGCATCCGTCCCGACGACGACGCCGTGTCCGCCCTCGTGGGGCAGGTCGCCGAGGCTGTTGCACCGGAGGACATGCCCGAGGGCGTGGCCATCAAGGGCGGCAGCCCCAGCGGGCGGGCCTCCACCGGGCGGTCGGGACACGGTCACGGAGAAGCGGGACGCAGTCGGTCCGGTCGCGCAGGTCGCGGCGGGGGAGCGCGCGGCGGGAACGGCGGGCGCGGTGCGAAGCGGCGCGGCGGAAGTGGTGAGCGGGGCTCCGGGCAGCCCTCCGGCCGGGGTGGCCGCAGCGGTGGAGCTCGTAGGCACGGATCCGCGGCCGCGGGGCCAAGGGAGGCCAGGGAAGTCCCGCCTGACGCCTTGCGGTAGACGGCATTCGGCGCGAGGTGCTGGGCGTCGACGACGCCGTGCTCGCGACGAGCCCCCCCCGTACCCGCAACGCTGAGCGGCGTCGTTGGTGGAGCAAGCCGGTCCTGGCTCGGGCCGGGCGGAAGTGGGGCGTCAGTGCTACCGTCGAGTGGCTGACGGCAAGTGGGAGGGTGGCTGGAGAGCGTGGCAGTGCACCTTTCACGGCGAGCTCTGACCGGAGTGATGACGGGTCTCATCCTGGCCGGCTGCGCTCCTCGGGGGCCGCAGCGAGCGGCAGAGCACTCGACTCCGCCGTCGTACCTGCGCTCGCGCGGGGCCGGCGTTGCGCCGAGCCTGCGGCCGACGTCAGCAGAACTGTCGGTTCCTGCTGCGTTCTCCTACACCGACTCCGAGGGCGAGACCTCCGACTGCATCTTCTACGCGGCCACGGACGTGCCGGTCGGACTGGTCGTCTACCTCGACGGCGACGGGCAGTCCTTCCACAGTCAAGGGAACCAGAGCCGGGACGAGAGGTCCCGCGGAGGCCTGGCCGGCGTCGGGGGAGTCGTCGAGGCGGCGAGCGCTCGCGGGTACGACGTGGTCTCGGTGCGATCTCCCGGAGACGACGGAATCTGGTGGCTGGAGGATCAGGACGGCAAGGTCCGCTACCTGGGGGAGGCGCTCGACTACGTGGTCGCCGAGTGCGGTGCCACCATGGATCGGGTCTGGTTCGTGGGCTACTCCGGAGGATCGGAGTTCATCAGCCAGTGGTTCTTCCCGGTCTACGCCGAGAGCATGGCGGGCGGGGGCTTCCTGCTCTTCGGGGGTGGTGATGCGCCCGAGGAACAGGCGATGTTCTCCGACGGTGCCAAGGAACGGCTCTCGCTGAACTGGGTGACCGGGACGCGCGACGTGCCCGCCAACAGCCTCGACGGATTCGACGGCATCGGGCACGCCAGGAACAGCCTGACCTACTACCGAGCCGCGGGTTTCCGTCACACCTGGAACGAGTGGCCCGACGACGACCACGGCAGCATCACCGAGAAGTTCGGTAGGCACGTCGGCCGTGTGCTCGATGCTGCCGCAAGTGAAAAATGAGAAAAATATATTTTTGGAGGTTGTTCGATTGAGGTTGCGCAATTGTGACCTCTGTACTCACCTTGCAGGCAAGGTGACGTTGTAGTCTTCCTTGAGTCACATTCTCCTTGCCGACAAAGAGGTCTCACGGTGTTTGGTGAAAAAGCGGAAGATACAATCTCTCGAACAGCAGGCTGAGTGCGGGAGCGCAACAGTATGATGCTGCGCTTGCGTCAATCGGGGGAGCTTCGTACGCTTCTTGATCGGGTTGGGGGTGGGGATCTGGTTGTCATGCAGGGAAGTTGCTGCGCAAATGAGGCGTGAGCAGGCCGAGTCGCAGTCCTCTATGGAGCGACAGAGGTTGGAGATTGCCCAGAGGACTGCCTCAGCGGAGGAGAATCTTCGTATTCTTGAGGGGTGATGCTCGCGCAGTTTCCGATCGAATCGACGATCGCAAGCGGGAGCTTGCGCAGCCTTTGATATGCATCTTTTCGGATACTGTTGTCATGGTCGACAATGGTCTGACAAATTACATGCATCCGGCTGAGTCTTCCCTTGAACTCAGTGGTCGCCTCTCGGAAGTGCGTTCACAGATCAAGGGAGATGATTAGAGGGAAGATGGCGATTAAGGCTAGGGATAACTTCATCTTCAATAATTCAGCATCGCAGGGGCGTAAGTTCGTTGCCGATATGTCAAAGATGATGTTGCGTGCCTACAATGCAGAGGTTGAGAACTGCGTTCTCACCGTCAAAGCGGGTAATGGTGAGACTGCTCGTAATCGACTTGAGCGTACTCGTGACCAGGTGGAGCGTCTCGGTTCTCTTATTAATCTGAGGATAGATGGTAGATATCACGCTCTCCGTCTTGAAGAGGCTCGACTTATCGCTCAGGTATCAGAATGCGAAAAAATCTGAGAAGGATGCGGAGCGTGAGGAGAAGGCGAGGCTTCGTGAAGAGCGCAAGGCTCAGCAGGAACTTGCTCAACGTCGTGCAAAAGGCTGGATAGGAACGTGAGCACTATCATCACGTGCTTCAGTCTCTTGTGGAGCAGGGGCGAACGGATGAGGCGGATGAGATCAGGTCTCAGGCTGAGGGTCTTAATGAGGAGATCGAAAAAAGTTGACTTCCGTGCCGCTAATATTCGTGCAGGATATGTGTATGTTATCTCTAATGTCGGAGCGTTCGGTGATCGGATGGTCAAGATCGGCATGACTCGTCGTCTTGATCCGATGGATCGTGTTCGAGAGCTTGGTGATGCCTCTGTTCCCTTTGGTTTTGATGTCCATGCGCTGTTCTTTTCTGACGATGCTGTCACGGTGGAGGCTGATCTGCATCGACGGTTTGCGGACAGGCGGGTTAATCGCGTCAATACTCGTCGCGAGTTCTTCTATGCGTCGCCGACTGAGGTTCGCGATGTCCTCTCAGAGGTGACTGGGAACCTCCTGGAGTTCACTGAGGGAGCCAGAGGCCGAGCAGTATCGTCTTAGCCTTCAAATGGCGGAATCGGAAAAAAAGTGGCGCCGTCTTCGGTGGGGAGGCTGAGGGTGAGGGAGTGACCGTGGGGCGCATCTTGTGTCCTCGAGCGCGTGCCTTAACTTTCGGTTCTTGATCTTTCGAAATAACCTGTGGTGTGTTTTGAGCAGTCATGGAACTGAGTGTGTCGTTGCGGCTGTGTGACCTGCGCTCACATCCGGTTACTTGGGCTGGCGTCGATCAAGCCCGGCTCAACATGAGCGAGTTCTCCCGTCCCCGCTGGGCGGGGCGTCCAGTCCACGTGGATCGGTGCCACCTGAGCTCACTTGATGCCATCAACCATCACGCAGCCCGAAACCATGTATCGGCAGGGAGGCAGGGGGACATTGCTGCCTGCGTCCCTGGGCACGAGTAGGGCCCCGGTCCCTGGTGGGGCCGAGGCCGGCGGGTACCCCTGTGGGGCTCGAACCCACGACCTTCGGATTAAAAGTCCGCAGCTCTGACCAACTGAGCTGAGGGGCGCGCCGACGGCCGGAAGCAGAGTCCGGACGCCATCGGCAGGGGCCAGCATAGCCGGACAACCGACCGCCGTGTCGAACCGGCCCTGCCGCCTGCCGTTGTGAGGTGGGTGGTCGCGGCAGTGCGGCCCTGCCGGCGAACCGGTCCATCGCCGCCGGTCAGCCTTCCGGTTGTCCCGTCCGACCCTGCGGTCTGCCGCCGCGATCCTGATGGCCGCGCCCGCCCCACGTCGCCCAGGAGCCCGTCTCGTCGCCCGCCAGCGCGCCTTTTGGCCTTCCTCCGCCAACCCCGCCGTCGGCCGGAAGTGAACCCATGGGGAGCGCCCACGTTCCCGCGAGACAATGGGGCGGCGCGTCGTCGCCGGCGCGTCCGCACCTCGTGAGGAGTCCCCATGGCCCGCCAGTTCCACCGTCCCGCCCGGCTCGACCCCGAGGCCGCCGAACAGATCGAGGGCAGCACCGACACCGCCGTCGCCTCCGGGACTCGCCCACCGCGCTGCCCAGGCCCTCATCGGCGGCTTCCCCGGCACCGAGACCGAGGACGACCCCATCACCCGCTCCGGCGTCGTCACCGCGGTCGCCACCAACGGCATCGACGACATCGCCGAGCCTGTGGGCCGACTCCCCGGCCACCACCCTGCCCGGCACCCCTGTGGCGCCTGTTCCTCGTGCGCGAGTGGATCCGCCGCGACCCCGAGCCCGTCGCCCGCCGCTACGCCACCGTCGTCGACCTCACCGAGGCCGACGACACCACGAACGCCCGCCTCGAGTCCGCCCTCGGCGAGGCGCGCCCCGTGCCCTCCCCGACCGACCTGCGCGAGCGCCTCGACGCCGTCCTGGCCGGCAGCGTCGAGGACTCAGTCACCGAGATCGCCCCACTGCTGAGCGCCACCGCTGGATTCCTGCGCGCCCTGGCGGCCGGCTCCAACCCCGTGTGGATCGAGGACGACGCCGACGAGCCTCGCCGACCGCGTCACCCGCCGCGACTCCCGCTCTCCTGACCACCGCCGACGAGACTCACCGACGCCGCCCGCCGCGCCGCCGCAGGCCTCCTCGACTGAGAGGGTCTTGCGAGCGCCGCCCGAGCGCGGGATGTCCAAATCGGTGACAAAGGCCCGAAGTAAGCGTGAAGGTAGATCAGAACCGCATGATTCCGCGGTTCTCTTGAAAGGCGTGAAGAGTGCGCAAGGTCCTTTGTCACCGATTTGGACACGATTGGCGAGATCATGAACGCTGCGCCGGACGAGACGTGGGGGAGCGCGCAGCGGGGTCGCGTCTCAGGCAGCGGGGTCGAGCTATCAGCCAGTGAGTCCCGAAAGATCGGGCAGGGAGCGGCGGCACCTCGCATATTGGCCGAACTGGAGCGGATCACCGCCCCACAAGGCTGCTCGGACGTGGGACCATGTGGCCATGACCAACGACGCGCCCCCACTCCGCCCCCACGCCGCTCTCCCGCTTCCTGGGCGGGTGGATGCGTCACCCCAGCCCCCAGGAGCCCGAGCAGGTGACCGACGACGCCGAGGCCGCTGAGGCCGCCCAGTCCGCGGCGTCGCCTGAGGCCGCGAGCACCGACGAGCCGGCCGTCTCCGCCGAGGTCGCCGGCTCCGAGGCCGAGGCCGAGGTCGCCGCAGCCGCTTCCGGCGGGTCCGCCACCGGCGCAGGGGCCCCGGGAGGAGCAGCCGATCCGCACGACTTCGACGACCCGGCCGACCCTGACGACCCCGAGGGCACTGAGGAGACGGTCGAGGAGGAGCACGTCATCGAGGTCGCCGACCCGCGCGACTTCGCCGACGACTCCGGCCCCCAGTACGAGGACGAGGACTTCGACGACATCGTCGACGGCGAGGCGTCCCCGCCCCCGGCCCCATCGGCACCGCGACCCCCGCCATCGCCCCTCCTCCATCACCTCCGCCAGCTCGCAGTCGGCCCCTTCGGCCGCCGAGGCCCTGGCGACACCGTCGACCACGGCGCCAGGGGACCGGGGCCTGTCCGTTCCTGGCAGCGCCACCAGCTCGGGCCATGCCGTCAGTCCCGCCAGCGCCGCCTCCTCGGTCTCCTCGCTGAGCTCGGCCGGCGCCGCCGACGCCGCGGCCTCGGCCGCCTCCGCCGACACCGCCCAGGTGGACCCCGAGGACCTCCTGCCGCCCCTGAAGTCCTTCACGAACCGCTTCATCGACCGGGAGCTGACCTGGCTGGACTTCAACGAGCGCGTCCTGGAGCAGGCCGAGGACCGCACCCTGCCCCTGCTGGAGCGCGCCTGGTTCCTGTCGATCTTCTCCTCCAACCTGGACGAGTTCTACATGGTGCGCGTCGCCGGCCTCATGCGCCGCATCAAGGCCGGCATCACCCCGGTGCGCGCCTCCGGCCTGGACGCCCACCAGGTCCTGGCCCAGGTCACCAGCCGCACCAAGGAGCTCACCGCCCGCCAGGCCGCCCTCTTCCAGGAGGACATCCGCCCGGCCCTGGCCGAGCGCAACGTGAAGATCCTGGGCTGGGACGAGCTCGACTCCGACCAGCAGGAGCGCCTGACCCGCTACTTCCGCCACCAGATCTATCCGGTCCTCACCCCGCTGGCGGTCGACCCCTCCCACCCCTTCCCCTACATCTCGGGCCTGTCCCTCAACCTCGCCGTCATCCTGCGCAACCCGCGCAGCGGCAAGGAGCACTTCGCCCGCATCAAGGTGCCCGACTCCCTGCCGCGCCTCATCCAGGTCCCCGGTCGAGGCTCGACGCCGCGGACAAGGCCGCCGGCTGCGCCGTCATCCCCATCGAGATCGTCATCGGCCAGCACCTCGACCACCTCTTCCCGGGCATGGACATCCTGGAGCACCACCTCTTCCGGGTCACCCGCAACGAGGGACCTCGAGGTTGAGGAGGACGATGCCGAGAACCTCCTCAAGGCCATGGAGAAGGAGCTCGAGCGGCGCCGCTTCGGCGACTGCGTGCGCCTGGAGGTGGAGGACACCATCTCCTCCTTCACCCGCCGCTACCTGGTGCGCGCCCTGGGCCTCAAGGGGCGACGACGTCTTCGAGCTCCCCGCGCCCCTGGACCTGACCTGCCTCAACCAGCTCCACGACCTGGACATCCCCGACCTGAAGTACCCGCGCTTCGTGCCGGTGACGGCCGCGGGCCTGGCCGCCTACGAGTCCTCCTCCGCGCCGGACGTCTTCGCCGCCATGCGCGAGCACGACGTCCTCCTGCACCACCCCTACGACTCCTTCTCCACCTCCGTCCAGGAGTTCGTGGCCCAGGCCGCCGCCGACCCCAAGGTCCTGGCCATCAAGCAGACCCTCTACCGCACCTCCGGCGACTCCCCGATCGTGGACGCCCTCATCGAGGCCGCCGAGGCCGGCAAGCAGGTCGTCGCCATCGTGGAGATCAAGGCCCGCTTCGACGAGGGAGGCCAACATCTCCTGGGCCCGCAGGCTCGAGCGCGCCGGCGTCCACGTCGTCTACGGCATGGTCGGCCTCAAGACGCACTGCAAAGCTGCTGCTCGTCGTGCGCCAGGGAGTCCGACGGCCTGCGCCGCTACTGCCACGTCGGCACCGGCAACTACCACCCCAAGACCGCCCGCGGCTACGAGGACCTGGGGCTGCTGACCTGCGACCGCGACGTGGCCCAGGACCTGACCACCCTGTTCAACCAGCTCTCCGGCTACGCCCCGCGCGCCCGCTTCCGCCGCCTGCTCGTGGCCCCCCGCGGCCTGCGCGACGGGCTCGTGGAGCACATCGAGCAGGAGATCGCCAACCGTAAGGCCGGCCTGCCCGCCTGGATCCGCATCAAGGTCAACTCCATCGTCGACGAGACCGTCATCGACGCCCTCTACCGCGCCTCGCGCGCCGGGAGTGCCGGTCGACATCGTCGTACGCGGCATCTGCGGCCTGCGCGCCGGCGTCGAGGGCCTCAGCGAGAACATCCGCGTGCGCTCGATCCTGGGGCGCTTCCTGGAGCACTCGCGCATCTACGCCTTCGCCGGCGGCGGCCAGACCGAGCTGTTCATCGGCTCAGCCGACCTCATGCACCGCAACCTCGACCGCCGCGTCGAGGCCCTGGTGCGCATCACCGACCCCGCCATGGTCGAGGACCTCGAGTGGCTGGTCACCCACTGCGCCTCCGACGACGTCGCCTCCTGGCACCTCCAGCCCGACGGCTCCTGGGGAGCGTCACCTCCTCGACGCCGAGGGCAACCGCCTCGAGGACATCCAGGACAGCCTCATGGCCCGGGCGCGCTCGCGCGTCAAGGGGCCGGCACTGAGACAGCCGTGCCATGAGTCCGTCCAGCAGGAAGAACGGCTCGCGCGAGACCGTGAAGGCCGCAGGCGCCCTCGTGTGGCGCGAGAACGGCAAGCACCTCGAGGTACTCCTGGTCCACCGTCCCCGCTACGACGACTGGTCCATCCCCAAGGGCAAGGTCGACCCCTGCGAGTCCGTGCGCACCTGCGCCGTGCGCGAGGTCGCCGAGGAGACCGGCGTCCAGGTGATCCTGGGCCAGCCCCTCAGCCGCGTGCACTACAAGATCGCCGACGGCTCCCGCAAGAAGGTGCACTACTGGGCCGCCCGCGTCGCCCCCGACTCCTCGGCCGCCGTTGCCGCCCGCTGCGCCGTCGAACCCGCCTCGGCCAAGGGAGATCGACGCCGTCGAGTGGCTGCGCGTGGGCCAGGCCCGCAAGCGCCTGACCTACCCCTACGACCGTGACCTGCTCGGCGAGCTCGTCGACCTGTGGGAGGACGGCAAGCTCGACACCTGGACCCTGGTCCTCGTGCGCCACGGCCGCGCCGTCAAGCGCTCCGTGTGGAACCGCCCCAAGGAGCGGGACAAGGAGACCGACGAGGCCACCCGCCCCCTGACCCACGACCAGGGTGAGACCCGGGCCCGCGCCTCGTCCCGATCCTGGCCGCCTACGGGGTGGGGCGCGTCCTCACCAGCCCCTGGAAGCGCTGTGTGGACACGGTCGCCCCCTCACGCCACGGCCGCGGGCCTGACCCTGGAGATCGCCGGGGCCTTCACCGAGATGGCCCACGCCCAGAACCCCAGGGCGTGCGCTCCGTGGTCAAGAAGGTTCTGGGAGTGCGCGAGAGCCGACGGCGCTGTGCACCCACCGCCCCGTCCTGCCCACCATCATGGAGGTCGTCTCCCAGTACGCCCCCGGCAGGCTCCTGCGCTCCGTGCCCGACCGGGACCCCTGGCTCAAGACCGGCGAGATCCTCGTGGTCCACATGGCCCGCCGTCCCGCGGCAAGATCCGCGCCGTCGCCATCGAGAAGCAGCGCCCCGTCCTGTCGGAGGGACGCTGACCGGGGCGCCGGCCGGACCGTCAACCGGACCGCCGCCCGGTGCGCGGAGCCGCCTGGTGATGCTCCTCATAGGGAGTGTTTACCAACCGTTTACCCCGGTCACCCGGAACCTTCATCCGGGGCGCTTATCGTGATCGTTGCCTGACACTCACCCGGTATCCGACTGAACCTCCGCCCCTCTGACTCAGCGAGGAGAGCCTGTGCTCCTGACCCGTCGCGGCGCCCTGGGCGCCCTGAGCGTGGCCACCCTGACCGCGCTGACCGCCTGCGGGCGCGACGCCGGCGCCGCCGACCCCAACGCCTCCAGCGACCTGGTGGGGCAGATCCGCGGCGCGGGCGCCACCTCCCAGTCCGACGCGCAGGACGCATGGATGAACACCTTCATGGGCGCCAACCTGCGCGCCACCGTCGACTACGCCGGCGGCGGCTCCGGGGCCGGGCGCACCAAGCTCGTCGAGGGCGCCATCGACTTCGCCGGCACCGACACCCCCATGACCGTCGACGAGATCAGCAGGATCGGCGGCGCCGTCGAGCTGCCCCTCTACATCTCCCCGATCGCCGTGGCCTACAACCTGCCCGGCTTCACCGGGAGTCCCACGTCAACATGACCGGCGAGGTCCTCGCCAAGGTCCTCTCCGGGGCCATCACCCGCTGGAACGACCCGGCCCTGGCCGCCCTCAACCCCGGCGCCGCCCTGCCGGACCAGCGGATCATCGTCGTGGGCCGCTCCGATGACTCCGGGCACCACGAAGGCCCTGACCACCTACCTGGCCACCATCGCCCCCAAGATCTGGCCCCACGAGCCCGAGGAGACCTGGCCGCTGCGCGGCGGCCAGTCCGGTGACGGCACCGCAGGCATGATCCAGACCGTCTCCGCGGCCACCGGCACCATCGGATACGCCGACGCCTCCAAGGTCCCCGCCACCCTGGGCACCGTCGCCGTCGGCAGCCACGGGGACCTACGTGCCCGTCTCCGCCAAGGCCGCAGCCGCCGCCCTCGACACCGCCACCCTGGGCACCGAGGCCGACGAGGCCCGCCTGCTCTACAACCCCAGCCACGACGCCAAGGGCGCCTACCCCATCGTCCTGGTCTCCTACCTCGCCGCCCGCCTGCGCTACGACGACGCCCAGATCGCCGCCGTCGTCAAGGCCTACCTGCGCTTCGCCGCCTCCACCAGGGGCAGGACGCCTCCGCCAAAGGCCACCGGCTGCGCCCCCATCACCCGCGAGATGCGCGAGAAGATCAACGCCGCCATCGACAAGATCGCCGCCTGAGGCCGCCCGGCCGGCCACCACGACGCCGCACCGAACCGTATGACCAGCCAGCACCCACCCGCCCAGCCGCCGCCCCAGACACCCCGAGGAGGGTCAGCCGTGGCCAGCACCACCGCACCGCCGTCGTCGCCACCCCCAGCGGGCACCGCGACCGCCTCCAGCAGCGCCGACGACGCCATCATCCAGCCCGGCAGGGCCCCCGGGCAGACCGGCAACCGGATCTTCACCGGCCTGTCCTTCGGCGCCGGCACCCTCATCATGGTGGTGCTCGCCCTCGTGGCCGCCTTCCTCATCCGGGAGGCGCTGCCCGCCCTGACGGCCTCGCGCGAGACCCTCGAGTCGGTCTCCTTCATGCGCGACCGCGGCCTGTGGGGCTACGTGGCCCCGCTCGTCTTCGGCACGTTGCTGTCCTCGACCATCGCCCTGGGTGTCGCGGTGCCGCTGAGCATCGGGGTGGCCCTGTTCATCTCCCACTTCGCCCCGCGCCGCCTGGCCCAGGCCCTGGGATACATGGTGGACCTCCTGGCCGCGATCCCTCCGTGGTCTTCGGCCTGTGGGGCTTCCTGTGGCTGGTGCCCTGCTCGACCCCGTCAACACCTGGCTGAGCGACCACCTCGGCTTCATCCCGCTGTTCGCCGACTACACGGCCCCGGCCAAGAACATCACCACCGCCTCCCTGGTCTTGGCCGTCATGATCCTGCCGATCATCACCGCCACCATCCGCGAGATCTTCCTCCAGACGCCCACGCTCCAGGAGGAGGCCTCCCCTGGCCCTGGGCGCCACCCGCTACGAGATGATCCGCCAGGCCGTCCTGCCCTTCGGCCGCTCCGGCATCATCTCCGCCTCCATGCTGGGGGCTCGGACGCGCCCTGGGGAGACCATGGCCGTCCTCATGATCCTCTCGCCCGGCATGGGGTCTGAACCTCCGAGTCCTCCAGGCCGGCCAGCACCAGACCATCGCCGCCAACATCGCCTCGCAGTTCCGCGAGGCCTACGGCCCTGAGCGTCAACGTGCTCATCGCCACCGGCCTGGTCCTGTTCATCATCACCTTCGCGGTCAACTCCCTGGCGCGGTGGATCATCGCGCGCCGCTCCGAGTTCTCAGGAGCCAGCTGACATGACGCCCACGAACACACCCGAGCCCACCGACGGCGCCGCCTCCAGCAGCGCGGCCTCGCGCCCCGCCCCGGCCACCGGTGCGGCCGGTTCAGCCGGAGAGACCGGTGTCCCCGCGCCCAAGTCCCTCAAGGCCGCGCTCGCGGCCGCCGAGGCCCCGCCGCTCCTGTCGACCCGCTGGCCGACCCGCCGTCCATCGAGGGCGTGCCCCTGACCTCCTACCGCCTGCCCGACTGGTTCATCTGGGCGGCGCTGGGAGCCGCCTTCGTCGTCGTCGGCGGGATCGGTCTGCTGGCCGGATGGAGCATCGCCGCCGTCGTCACCCTGACCGCCCTGGTGTGGGTGGTGGGCGCCACCGTCGTCTCCTGGGTGCGCGAGGGCGACCGCTGGGGCCGCAACACCCTGGTGACCCTCCTCATCTACCTGTCCTTCGCCGTCGTCATGGTGCCGCTGGTCTCCCTGGTCTGGATGGTCCTGTCCGGCGGCTCGGCCCCGCTTCGGCTACGACTTCCTGACCACCAACATGCGCGGCGCCGACGCCTCCAACGGCGGCTTCTACCACGGCATCGTCGGCACCCTCCAGATCACCGGGATCGCCACCCTCATCTCGGTGCCCCTGGGGCTGTTCACCGCCGTCTTCCTCGTGGAGTACAACGGCGGCTGGATCGCCCGGGCCATCACCTTCCTCGTCGACGTCATGACCGGCATCCCTCGATCGTGGCCGGGCTGTTCGCCCTACTCGATCTTCCTCATCGCGGCCGGCCCCCGCTACCAGGCCGGCATCATCGGGGCCGTGGCCCTGAGCGTCCTCATGACACCGGTGGTCATCCGCGGTGTGGAGGAGATGCTCCAGCTCGTCCCCTCCCACCTGCGCGAGGCCTCCTACGCGCTGGGCGTGCCCAAGTGGCTCACCATCGTCAAGGTCGTGCTGCGCACCGCGGTGGCCGGCATCACCACCTCCGTCATGATCGCCATCGCCCGCGTCATCGGTGAGACCGCCCCGCTGCTCATCACCGTGGGCCTGACGATCCGCACCAACACCAACCCGCTGGACGGCTCCATGTCCACCCTGCCGGTGCTCGTCTACGACCAGTACTCCCGCGGGGAGGCCGCCGCCATGGAGCGGGCCTGGGCCAGGGGCACTGACCCTCATCATCCTGGTCATGCTGCTCAACCTCGTGGCCCGCCTCATCTCCAAGTACTTCAGCCCCAAGGGCGGCCGGCGCTAGCCCCGCCGGGACCACCGCGCCCGCAGCGCCCCAGAGCCCTCAGCAGTCCACCTCAGGTAAAGGAACCGACGTGTCCAAGCGCATCGACGTCATCGGCGAGAACATCTACTACGGCGACTTCCTGGCCGTGAAGGACGTCAACGTCGTCATCGAGCCCAAGTCCGTCACCGCCCTCATCGGCCCCTCCGGCTGCGGGAAGTCCACCTTCCTGCGCACCCTCAACCGCATGCACGAGACCATCCCCGGTGCCCGCGTCGAGGGCCAGGTCATCGTCGACGGCGTCAACCTCTACGGCCCCGGCGTCGACGCCGTCCAGGTGCGCCGAGCCATCGGCATGGTCTTCCAGCGGCCCAACCCGTTCCCCACGATGTCCATCGCCGAGAACGTCCTGGCCGGCGTGCGCCTCAACAACCGCCGCATCAGGAAGTCCGACGCCGACGACCTGGTGGAGGCCTCCCTGCGTGGGGCCAACCTGTGGGACGAGGTCAAGGACCGCCTGGACCGTCCCGGCCTGGGCCTGTCCGGCGGCCAGCAGCAGCGCCTGTGCATCGCCCGAGCCATCGCGGTCAAGCCGGCCGTCCTGCTCATGGACGAGCCCTGCTCCGCCCTGACCCCATCTCCACGCTCGCCATCGAGGACCTCATCTCCGAGCTCAAGACGGACTACGATCGTCATCGTCACCCCACAACATGCAGCAGGCCTCCCGCGTGAGCGACATGACCGGCTTCTTCAACCTGGAGGCCACCGGCAAGCCGGGCCACCTCGTCGAGTACGACTCCACCGACAAGATCTTCTCCGCCCCCAGCCAGCAGGCCACTGAGGGACTACATCTCCGGCCGCTTCGGCTGAGGGACGAGAGGATGAGGACGTCGGGCCGGAGAGCGCCAGTCGGCGCAATGCCGCTCGCGGCGGCAGAGTTGGGCCAGGGGCCCGTCACGGCCCGACGCCGCCCACGAGTCTACAGGTCCGGGCTCCCGGCCGTCCCGGCGTCCACCCAGTGAGTCCACCGGCGGTCGGGGAGGCGCCTGGCCTCCTTGGCCCGTCCTGACCTTCGCTCGTCCTCCCCGGGGCCGGTGTGCGCTCATGCGTCCTCGAGGGGGCGTCCAGACGGTAGCCGACGTTGCGCACCGTGCCGATGAGGTTGTCGTGCTCGGTGCCCAGCGGCGCGCAGGCGACGGATGTGGGACGTCCACCGTGCGCGAGCCACCGATGTAGTCCTCGCCCCACACCTCGTGCAGGGAGCGCGTCACGCGTCAGGACCCGCCCCCGGTTGGCGGCCAGGGAACTTCAGCAGCTCGAACTCCTTGTGGGTCAGGGTCCAGGATCGTGCCGCGCAGTCGGGCCGTGTAGGCGGTGACGTCAATGACAAGATCGCCCACGTCGATGCGGTCGTCGTCGACCTCGTCCACGACCGGGACATGGGCGCAGCAGCCGCAACCGGGCCGACAGGCTCGGCGGGCTTGGCGCCGGCCATGACGAAAGTCGGCCGCGCCCCAGTCGATCTGCACCGCGGCGGCGCCCTCTCCACGATGAGGATGATGGGCGGGCAGTCCATGGGGCCGGTGAAGAGCTGGCACAGAGCGCGGGCGCGGGTCAGGTCCCCACGGGCGTCGATCGTGACGACGTCGGCGCTGTCCACCTCCGCGTAGGAGGAGGGATCGGGGAGGCACTCCACCTGGGAGTCGAGGGAAGGCGGTCGCCGGCAGGACGTCAGTGGCGTCACTCTCACGAGTGAACATGATGATCCGCATGCTGCTCCTTCCACGGCCCTCGACCTGGACTCGCCGGCGCGGTCGAGGCAGCGCAGCGGCGATACTGACGGGGATAAGTCAACCACGCCTCGTCGCAGGCGAAATCTCCGGAGGCGATGACCGACCGGATACTGACCATCCGGGAGGATGCTGGAGTGGGCGCTGCGGCCGTCCGGGTGTGGGACGATGCGTGCTGACTACCCACCACCGACGAGCCCAGCCGGCTGCGCGCGCGCGTGGGAGCCTCCGTGCCTCCCGCGATGACTCCCGTGCCGCAGCCGTTCCGACGGCCGCCGGCGGCTGGCGGACTGGGCCAGCGTCATCGGCGTAGGCGACTCCGGCGCCTCGGCCAGGCCGACCGGCTCGGAGTCCACCGCGCGCTCGACCGGCCCCGACGCCGCCGGTGAGTCGACCGGTTCCTCCGGTGCTCCGGCGACGGCCCGCTCAGCGGACTCGGGTGACACTGCCGACCTTGCTGAGGGACCTGGGCTACGCCACCGTCGCACCTCCAACCGTCCCAAGGAGCCGGGCCTGGTGGATCCGGCCTGGACCCGGCTCGCCTCGCGGGCGTCGTGCCTCTGCTGCTGGCGGTCGGCTCGGTGCTGCCCGGCTGGGTGAGGCTGGCCCTCGTGGCCGCCCTGGTGCCGGCCGCCGCGCAGAGCTGGCCCGCGCTCGTGCGCCCGGCACGACCTGGGCGGCACGGTCGTCGCTGACGATCCTGTGGGCTGTCGGCCGCCGTCAGTGTCTACCTCCTCGGTGACATGGGGGTGGCCGGCCTCGGTCATGGCCTTCTCGATCCTGGTGGCCTCGTCGGCCAGATGCGGCAGCGCGACGGCCGGCACAACCTGGTCGAGGACCTGTCCGCAACCGTTGCCGGCTGCCTCGTAGCGGTCTCCGGCTCGGCCTGGTGCGCCCTGGAGCGGGCCTGGCCGATCCGGCCATCGTCGTACCCACCTGTCTGGCGCTGTTCGTCGGTGCCGTCCTGACCGTCCTCAACGTGCGCGCCCGGATGCTGGAGGCCCTCACCGTCACGGTTCCGGCACTGCTCGGCGGTGCCGGCTACGTGCTGGCCTCGGCCGCTTCTTCCGGGCCTGTCCCACATCAGTGCGACAGCGGCGCTGCAAAAGCGCCGTGGCCTGCGGCCGTCGGCTTCGTGGCGGGGTTCTCATGGCCGCCGGCAACCGTGTCCTGTGGACCCACCGGTGGGTGCCCGGCGGCGTGCGGCTGTGGCCTCCCGCGCTCGTGCCGATCCTGTCGGTCGGCGTGCCGGTCACGCCATCGCCGCCTCCTGGGCGGTTTCCTCGCCGGCTGAGCACGGCCCGGGCGGGCGGCGCGTGAAACGCGGGCAGGGGTGACGTCGTAGGCTGCGGGCATGGCATTCACGCTTCCTGACGACCTCGCCCCCGAGCTCTACCGGCTGGCTGGCCGGCACCTGGCGCAGCTACGGCATCCTCACCTACGGCGAGGCCGTACCCGAGCAGGCCGTCTACCGGGAGATGACGTCGACCACGACGGCGGGCCCTACCTGCGCAGACCACCACCATCTGGACGGTCGACGCCACCGCTCCAAGAACCTCGACTTCGGGATGCCCGGCCTCCAGGGCGCCTCCTCCTGGCTCCCGCTCAGATCTGGTCCACCGGACCGCCTACTGGCGGCCCGTCGGCCAGGAGCAGCCCGACGGCGCCGACGGTGCCGGCCGGAGACCGCCGAGACCGCCGATGCCCCTCCGGTGCTGAGGAAACCCGGCGGCCCGCTCATCCCCGTCACCGGCTCGAGGCTCGTCTCGGCCGATCCCGCCGGTCACGTCGGCGTCTGGGAGGGCTGGATCCAGGGGCCCGCGCCCAGGTCGGCACCCGGGCCGTGGGGCCGTCGCACTGGCCGTCAGTGGAGGAGTGACCCGCATGTTCGGGCTCGTGGGCGGCGACCTCATGTGGACCCAGGACATGGCCGCCTTCGGCCAGGCGCGATGACACCTACGCCTCCAGCCGTCTCAGCCGGTTGACGACGTGGACGACCCGCCGCCCAGCCCGGCTCAGCCCTCGACCCATCAGCTGAGCCGACCGCGGCCTCTTCGACTCCTCCGCACCCGCCTCGACGACGCCGAGCCGACCGCCTGATGCGCCCCTCCCACTGCTGACCAGCCCGGCGCCGTCGCCTCCGCCGGACGGCGACCAGGCCGTCCCCGCCCACCTCGGCGACCCCGGCCGCGAGCAGGCCGCGCCCTGGCCGAATGGCGCGGCCCGCGCCCTGGCTCGCGACGTGGCGTCACCGTCACCCGGCCCCGGACCTGCCTTTCGCGAGCCCGGCTGACCACGCTGTCCAGCCAGGTGCTCACCACCCTGGAGCCGGCGACGGCGGCGCGGAGACGCTGCCCTCGACGCCCAGGGACACATCACCCACGCGCTCGCGGGCTCTCGACGACGGCCGTACGCTCTGGCTCGTCACGGAGGCCGGCGGCGGCGAGGACCCGGCGATTCCCGGACTCCATGCGCTTCCATGCTGCAGCGCGTCGAGGTGACCGAGCGGTCCGACGTCATGGCGCTGGGCGCCCTCGAGGCTCGAGGCTCCTGCCCAGAGCGGCGCGCGTGACACGGCGCCGGGCTCCGCTGACCGCCCCGAGGCTGCCACCACCCAGGCCGACGCCGCCCAGACCGGCGCCGAGCCCTCAGGGCTCGCTCATCGGCCTGTGGCGCGCGACCCGTGGCGAGCATCGTCGAGGGCGGCACTGAGCCTACGACGATCGGAGAGGACCGGACGCATCCCGGCCAGGGGTACCGGGGCGGTCACGTCCTGGTGCTCCGCCCAGAGCGTGAATGCTGTGGTGGAGGCCTTCCTCGCCGCCGAGGAGGGCGGCGCTCTGGCCAGCCCGGCGCTCCTGGCCTGCAGACCCACTGCGCATTGAGTGCCGGCCGCCCCCGCCACGCTTCCGCGAGGGCCACGACGCCCGCGCCATCCCCCACGAGCCTGGACTGGCTGCGCACGGCCGTGCACCTGACGAAGGGCTGCTACCCGGCCGGGAGACGATCGCCGCGCGCACTTAACCTGGTCGGCGCGCCGCCTCACCGCGCTTCAGTACCGACGGCCCTCGTCGGCGACCCGCCCCACCCGCGACCGTGCGCATGAGCGGACCGTGGGCGCCGTGGACCTCTGTGCGCGCGCCACCACGGTTCTCGGCTCCATCGCCCTGGCCCTCGCTGCGCCGCGCCGTGCCTGTGGGCGAGGCAGTGACCGTGGGGTCACCGAGGTCGATGAGGTCCACCGGTGAGACCGTCCCCGTCGGCCGGGTCGACGCCGTCCAGGAGGTACCTGGTCTCCCCCGAGGGGCGCGCGCTCAGGCCAGCCCGTCCGAGCGCTCCCGCGCCGGACTGCGCTGAGGGCCTGCGGCTCTGGAGAGGTCCGGTCGAGCGTCCGGTCCAGGGCGCTCCGGGGCGGCTGCTGCACGAGGAACCAACTGTTCTCGCTGGGCGTGGCCGTCTCACTGGGATCGTTGACCGGCGACCGGTAGCCTGGGGCGCGTGGGCATCCTCTATGCTGTGTCATTCTTCTCTCTCCGAGGCGGTCAGGGTGGGCGATCGCCGCCCAGGCCGTCTCCATCGTCAGCGGGATCACGGGCGCTGGTCGACTCCCTGATGCGGCCGGCGGAGTACGCCGCACGGCAGGCAAAGAGCACAGCGGTTCTGGAACGTGGTCAACGCGGCGGGTACGGCGGTTGTCGGCTTCCTCCCTCGGCGCCGCCTCGATGTTCGGCCTGCTGGTGTTGTGGCGTGCCGTCTCACCTGGTGGGACGTGCCCTGCCCCTGCAGGCGCTGGCGCCGGTGATGGTGCGTTCCTCGATCCGCATCCCGGGCGGGCCTCTCCAGCGTCGGCCGGGGCGCGGCGGGCGCGGCGCGTGACTGGAGCGCTTCGGTCGCTGATGCGCGCGGTGTTCAGCGGGTCAACCGCGGCTGTCCGGGTCGACGCGCAGGTGACCCGCGAGCTCGCCCGGCCCGGCCTCATGGTCCTCGTGGGGCCACGCACGACGACGGCACGCAGGTGTCCCACGGTCACGCCCGCAAGATCGCGGACCTGCGGCTCCTGGAGGGACGAGGCTCTCAGTGACCGACGCCGGAGCACCCGTGCCTCGTCGTCTCCCAGTTCACCCTGTACGCCGATACTGCTCGCAAAGGGCCGGCGCCCCACCTGGAACAAAGCGGCCCCCGGCGAGGCGGCCGAGCCCCTGGTGGAGGCCGTGGCCGAGGACCTGCGCGGACCGCGGCCTGGAGGAGTGGCCACCCGGCCGCTTCCGGCGCCGACATGAAGATCGACATGGAGGCCGACGGCCCGGTTGACGATCCTGATCGAGGCCGAATAG
>BNJT01000319.1_pt1:80000-137715 | contig 137715 bp, 169 predicted proteins | sample 8540491 | NCBI WGS metagenome assembly BNJT01 (sample SAMD00202455, study PRJDB9452) | human saliva metagenome | host: Homo sapiens | reverse complement strand
TGCAACAATTGTATCTCTATTGTTCAAAGAGTTATATTTTTTTCAATAAGTGACTTAGCAGATTCTTTATAATTACTTGTGGTACTTTATTTCTGAACTAAGTAAATTATTAATCTCAGTCAATTTTATTTCATAAGCAGCCTTAGTTTCAGGAGTAGACCACTTAGTATCTTCTAATTTTTTTGTTCTATTAATTTATTATATATTCTCTGTAGTAAATCCTTCGCAACATTTTTTTGTATCTTGATTAATATTGAAACCTTGACCAGTTATTGGAAGTGCATATTGTGCAAAAACGAGAGTGGTAATCCATTCCCAAGTATCTATCATTAGCTGAACTAATTCTAACTTTATATGAACTAGCTCCTTTGGGTAAAGTGATGCCTTTACTTGTAAAACTTCCTCCAGTTCCTAATGGTTTATATTTATCTTGTGATAATTCTTCTAATGCAGCAGCAGCAGTTGTCACATTAAGACTTCCCTTTGCAGGTTTACCATTTTCTGCAGCTACAACTGTCTGCTTTTCATCATCTACACTTACTCCGGGATCAAATTCAGTCGAATATACTAACGACTCTAAACCATTAACTTCACTAAATACCTCTACTTTGTATTTTGCTCTTGACTTTTCTCCGTCACCTTCCATAATCCCACTATAACCTGTTTTTAAACTGGATATTTACTTTTTGTTTCTTCTTGTGAATGGTAAACTTTAAACCTTTTCTCTATACCTTTATAACCTTTTTACACCTATAGAAACAATTTGTCCTTTTGCATCTGTCTGAGAAGACTGATATGGTTTACTTTCATAAGAATCTTTACTTTGAGTAGCTTGAGTTCTCACTTCTGATAAAAATAACATATATTTTTTATCTCTATTAAATGACTGTTCTTCTACCCAAGCTGTTTTTCGAGGTCCAACAACGTTTACCGTTTCTAGTGGAAAAAAACACCTTTCCCCGTTTTTTTGCTATAGCAAACTTACCAGGACTACCGTCTTCTTGATTTACTGCTTTCCATCCACCAAATTCATTAATTTCAGTTACGCTTCCAGCTGTAACCCCTTTGGCATCTCCTAAAGTATCCATATCTTGTACTTTTTCATTATTCTCAATATAGTTAGGTAATTCTCTTAATTTTTTTCAGATAATTTTTTTCTAGATTAGCATCTGCTGCTGGTGCAGTATACGTTTGATTTGCTGATGTATCATCTGTCGTGCTAGGAGTTGTATCTGTACGGAATGGGTTGCTTTTTATCCAATGCTTTTTCCATTGCGTTCATCTCTAAAACCTGCGTTTGTGATCGAGTTAGATTCTGAAGATTTCTCAGTATTGGTTGCTTTTTTTACCTACAGTATCTTTCCCATTTGTAGTATTAACTGCTGGTGCTTCTTTTTTTCTCTTCTTGTTTTGTTTTGTAATTTTGTTGTTGCTACAACTAAGTTTGCGTGTGCTTGTGTTAATTCAGCTTGTGACTTTTGCAGTACTTAATACTGTTTTTTTGCTGCTTCTAAAGCTACTTTTTAATTGGTTCACACTATCTTCTGTTTTAGAAGCATATTTTCCGTCAGTAAATTTCCCATCAATTTCCTCAATTAATTTTTGTTAAGGCAACTTTATTTAGAGTTTCTTTTTCCGAATTCTCTAGTTTTGAAGCTAATGCAGCTGATACACTCTCTCTAGTGTTTTCTACTACTGGTTTGGCTTGTGCTTTTGGTGCAACTTCCAGTTTTTTTCTCTGTTCCTAATGATTCATCTGTTACTGTGTTGTTTGAAACAGATTCACTAGCTTGAGCTACTGCTCCAGCTCCAAAGAAGATACTTGCACCTATTACTACAGATGCAGCACCTACTTTAAATTTCTTTATTGAGTACGACTCTACTTTGGTTCCCTCTTTTATATTTTTTTTAAATGATAATTGTTTTTTTCCCATTATCTTATTCTCCTTTGTTATTAATCTTGCTTTGAAATTGAAAAAAATAAATACCTTTCACATCAAAGTATTAAATCACCATTTTTTTCTTACTATTGGCCTCAGCGACACTTATAATAATTAAAAATCATTATAACATAATCTACATCTTAAAGTCTAGTTATTTGAATAGAGTATTATATAAAAAAATATTTTTTTATAGTTTACATATACGTATATATATCGGAAATTTGACATTTGTAAAACAGAAAAAGTTTAATTCACGCTGATATCTCGTTATTTCTTTGTCAAACTCGGTTGATTATGAAATTAGGAGGAAAAAAACTGACCCAAAAGTCCTAAATTTTTTTAAAAAAAGTGTATATTATAACTCATAAAAAGCAGGTAGTTATTGTAAATTCATGTAAATGTCAATATAAAAAAACGTACAATTATTCAAAACTGTACATTCTTATTTTATCATTTTTCATTTGGAGGTTAGATACCTCGTTATTGGTCGCTTACGTTATAACTGATTCAAAGTATTTATAATTTTCATAACTTACATTTATCCATAATAAAAACAGGGAGTGACTCAAAAAAATCGTGATTTCGTAGAAATCGATTTTGTCGAGTCACCCCGCACTAGTTTATTAGATATCTAAAAAAAGCTTTTATAAAGCGAATTTAGATATCAATAAACCACTGCGTCTATGAGTTTTTCTTATAAACTTTTTTTTAATCTAGGACTTTTTGAGTCACTCCCCGCTTAATAATTAATTCATTATTTGTATATTTTCTCTAAAAAAATATCTTTGTTATTAAATAGTAATTCATATATTCTAGCTACTTTAATATCCTGTTCAAAGTTCATACTGTTTTTACTATTCAAAAAGTGGATGAAGTTTGATTTTACCAACTTTATTAATTTCTCTAATGATGGCTCGATCTGTCCTTTTTCACAGCTAACACTCTAAAGTTATTAGAAGAAAAAAATATTTTTTTATAATCTTCTTTCGTTGTGTTAGTTAGTATGTGAAGTAATACCCTTTGAATTTTTTTATTGCTATATCTTTTAGTAGCAATTAATTTCACTAAATCACTATAACTTTCTGCTTTAATCGCTGCTTTATAAATTCTATTTTCTAACCCCTCATTGACATCATAAATCTTTTCTATCCCTGATTTACCAAGAGATAATATCTTGTATTTTTAAATACGGAAACAGCTCTGTTTCTGATGCTATTTTTTTCTTTTTTTAAATCTCTTAACATCTCATTTGAAAGATATTTTTTTCAATCTTCTCATCAGCTATATTGTTTCTTATAGAAGTTGCACTAAGATGCACTTGATCTGCCATCTCTGTGCTATTCAATCCTTGACCTTCTCTTTTTATCGGAATCATTTGAATCTCTAGCCCCGCTTCTCTGATAGCTTTGTAATAACTATATGCTAAACTGAAATTCGGATTGTTATTCTCAAAACCATATAATACACTATTAATTTTCGCATGATTAAGACCTGATTTTTAACAATTTTTTTATAATTTTTCTTCTGTAGTTTTTTTGTTGTTTTTGTGTAAATTTTTATTAAAAAAATACTAACATCATCATTTTCTGTACCAAAAAAATTAAATGTGTTATCCCTGCACCAAATAGTATCTCTATACTCTTTTTAGCAAAATCATCACCATATGCAACACTTCCAAGATAAGGTAGTGCAATAACCATGTCACAACCACTTCTAATAGCCTCTCTAGCGCGCGTATAACCATCAACTATCGCAACTTCACCCCTTTGAGTGAAAAAAATTCACTCATTACACAGATTACTTCTCCATTATTTTTCATCTGCTATTTTTTTCTTGCACATTCTATTAAATATCTATGTCCGCTATGTAACGGATTAAATTCCGCAACTATTCCAATTCGCATTTTTCTATCTCACTTTTTATTGTTTTTGTGTAAATATAAAGATAGCGAGTTTTTTACTTACTACTTTTAAATACTAAGTAATCCCCTCGCCTTCTTTTTCTATTCTTTATTTTCTTCTGTAGCAGATGGATTTGATACTACTTTTTTTCCATATCGTTATCTTCAAAAAAATATCTACTGTCCAACCTACTAGACTTCCATCTTCTGCTGTGACTTTACTAATAGAGAACTGTCTCGGCTTTTTTTATCTTCATTAACCAATCTTCTAACTTCTTTTTCTTCCAAAAATCTAAAGCCTCTTTTTTTGAGATTTAAAGATCTTACCTGTAGTACCGACACCTTCTGAATCAGACAGTTTTTTTCCCTTTATAATCTTGTTTGTTCGGTGTTTTTTTAAAAACTTCTTCTCCAGTATCTTTAATTAGATTTCTATTCTCATTTTGTGTAACTATATTTCCTACTGAATTTATATTTTTTTATTCTCGATTTTATTCTCTTCTTGTTGTTTTACTGATTGATTATTACTATTATCAACCTTGTTTTCTTTTACTATCTTTCGGCTTACTCGCCTGTTCTTGTTTCTTATCACTTTGAGATGAATCATTCTTCTGAACAGATTCTTCCTTACCAAAGTAACCAATCGCTAAAAAAATAATAGCCGCTATAACAAGCGAACAGATACCATAAAACAAAGTTTTTAGTGAATCTAGTTTTTTTTCATAATCTCATATCCTTCTTCATACTTACTCTTTATTATACCACTTCTTATAATATTTTTGCGAAGATTTATAAATACTTATCTCGCTATTTCTCCTTAAAAAATACTGTAGAGAAAAAAACTCATAGCACTCTTTTTCTAGAGTTCTATGAGTTCGACTATTAACTTTCTGTAATTTTTACAATAACTTCACCTTTATCATTTCTACCTAGTGTGTAGCTGTAATTTTTCTTATTCTCTTTTTGCTAATCTGTTAATTTCTTCGTTAGCATAGTTATGTGCAGCTTCTGAATTATTAAATGTTCCAGGGGCTGTTGCTCCACCATTTGCTTCTGTCGCTTCTTTTTAGCTTCTTTATTAGCATCATTTTTTTGTGTTGTTATTATTATTACTATTGTTACTACTATTATTATTGTTGTTAGAATTATTTTTGTGTATTACTTACAGTTTTATTGGTATTACTTGATTTATTACTTTCTGATTTATTAGATGAGTTTGAAGAAGATGAGCTATCTCTATTATTAGATTCTTTATTCTCTCTATATTTTTTTCCCTCATCACTTTTTTTCTTTTTGATTTAGATTTCGAGCTATCTTTATCTTTGCTCTTATTTTTTTATCACTTGATGACGAAGTAGTTTCATTGTCTTTTTTTCTTACTTGAACTATCTCCACCAGTAAAAATAACTTATACCTATAAATAGAGCACTACATAAAAAAATATAGCTAATACAATTCCCCATAACACTTTCAATAATCTATTATCTTTCATTGTATTCCCTCCTTTGTTTCTAATATATTATAATACTATTTTTATGCATATTTCCACTACTTTTTTTTCTATTATAATTTATTTAAATAAAATTTAACTTAAATAAACTCCTAAAAACATTATATTTTTACTTTTTGAGAAATTCCCTCATTAATTTTCGATATATTTAGTGTCAGAGGCCCTAAGACAAAGAATAAATACAAAAACAAGGGAGATTTTTTTATTATGAAGATTTTTAAAAAAAGTTTTACATCTAAACTATAACGAACCTAAAGGGGAAAAAAACGCGTAGTTAAAAGTTATAACTTCGAAGTTGCCCCTACTGCTGAAGACACTGCTTTGAAAGAAGTCGGCGAAGAGTTAAAAAAACTAATTGCTAAAAAAACATTGAAGATATTGTCACAAGCACAAAAAGAATCACTATAATTTTAGGAGGGAATTTAATTATGGAGAAAAAAATTAAACATTTACTTTTAATACTGATAACAAAAAAACTTACCACATCGCTTTATCATTTCCGAAAGATGATTTAAGCAAAGCTACTGTAGAGGCTGTTGCAAGAAAAAAATTGTTGATACAAAAAGTACTTAACAACGACAAACATACCCTTACAGGATTTAAAAAAAGCTACTTATACTACTCGTGAAGTAAGCGAACTTCAATAATAGAGGGAGGGAGGTGCGGTCCAAGCCGCACCTTTTTTTATGGACATACTAAATTTTATCAATACTGTAGGCTTCCCTATTTTTTTGTAGCGGTATTTTTTTCTGTTAAAGTTAGATAATACTTTTACAAAAATATAGGAAAAAAAGTTTAAACGAACTTACACGTATTATAGAAACAAAGTTAAATATTAATATCAAAGAATAGTTTAATATAAGGGAGTAAATATTATGACAAGTCAACAAACAATGGTTAACTGGGCAAAGGATAACGTCTATAAATGGATCGATATGGATGGAATGTACGGAGCACAATGCGTAGATCTAACAATGGCATATGTGAAGAATTTCGCGGATTTCCAAATTTATGGTAATGCCATCGATTATCTAACTAATCCCATACCTCCAGGTTGGAGAAGATATTTCAAAGGAGATACCGAAATAGCTCCTGGGGATATAGCAATTTGGCATTGGGGAGATTGGGATAACTACGGTCATGTCGGCATAGTTATAGGAGTAAATGAAGGAACTATTACCTCTGTAGAACAGAATGTTGATGGTACTCCTGAACGTGGTGGTATTGCACGCATTATGAGTCGTGATGATACTTACCTCGCAGGTTTTATCAGACCTAGCTACGATTCAACTGAAGAATGGACTAGAATTCCTGAAACTGGCTATTTCACAGTAGAAGTTCCATCTATTAACGTTAGAAATAAACCAAGCAAACTCGGAAAAGTTACCAACACTTATAACAAAGGGGAGCGAATCTACTATGATAGCTATGTAATTAAAGAAGGATTCGTTTGGATTAGCTATATTTCCTATTCAAATGAGCGCCACTACGTAGCTACAGGAACACATAATGGAAGTGAAAGAACTAGTACATGGGGAACTTTTTAGTTAGTAGATCTTTCAAACCTAAATTTGATAAATAACATAAAAAGAAGCGACTGGAGATTCCAATCGCTTCTTATTCTTATTTATTCTTTAATTATTTAACGCGGATGTAAACTGGTCCACTACCTAAGTTTGCAGTGTTAAGAACAGTTTGGTTTCCGTTCCATCCACCGTGGATAGCTTGTCCGTTACCTGCGTAAACTCCGATGTGAGCTGCCCCCATACCACCGTTTGCATAGTAAACTAAGTCTCCAGGTTGAGCTTGAGACGCTGGAACTACTGTTCCTAAACTCATATATCCTGCTGGCCAGTCGTGGAAGTTGATTCCTACTGCTTTAAGAGCATTTGTTACTAATAATGTACAATCTTGGAATGTACCTAATTGAGCTAATGCTGCTTGATAGATTGCTGCTCCTTTGTTTGAAGACGCAACTTGTGTTGTTGCCACCGCTGCTGGAGCTTGAGTTTTAGCAGTTACAGTTGGAGCTGCTGTAGCTACCACTGGTGTTACTACTGCTTTCTCTTCTGCTTTAGCTACAGCTGGCGTAGCTACTGGAGCTTCTTTTTTAACTTCAGCTTTAGGTGCTTCTTTTACTTCAGTTTTTGCTGACGCAGTTGGAGCAGTCGCTGCTGCTTTTGGTGCAACTGTTTGAACTGGATCAACCTTAACTACTGTTTTCTCGGTAGTGTTTTCTACTACAGTCGCTTTTGGAACTGTTACTTCAGCAGTTTTCGTTGCACTTGCATCTACTTTTAATACTGTTCCTACATAAATTAGATTAGGATTTGAAAGGTTGTTTAATTTAACAAGTTCATCTACTGAAACACCGAATCTGTTAGCAACTTTTCCTAAAGTATCTCCTAATACTACTGTGTAGTATCCTTGTTCTTTAGCTTGAGCCACTTGAGCTACTGTTGTGTTATAAGTTAATTTATCTCCAGGGAAGATTAATGAACTTGTTAAGTTGTTATCTTGCATAAGTTGATCAACAGTTGTTCCGTTGTTAATTGCGATATCCCAAAGAGTATCACCCTTCTTTACTGTATATGTATCAGCGTCTGCGATTTGCGCTAATCCTACTCCTACTGTTGATACGATTGCCGTTGCGGCTACTAATTTTTGTAATTTAGTCATCTATTTCAATCTCCTTAAAATTAGGTTTGAGTCAAGCGACTCATTTATCTATAATAAATACTGTTTTTAATTTCTATATCTTTAATTTCTATAAACTATTTTTTTCTAAACTATTCACGTCATCGAATTAATTCAACTTTAAGTTGAATTAATTGTAATCTTGACATACTATCATTATATGTTCTCACGAAGCCTTTTTTTCAAGCTTTGTAACAGTTTTGTAATAGTAACGATAACTCTCTGTTACATTATGCAAAATTCGTAACAATAATTACACTCTATAAGCAGTTGAATTGCATTTTAAGCGTTTTTTTATTATATAGTAAACCTGTAATTTTAAATTTTTATTTTCAAGGGGGTTTTTATGACAGATTTTAATACAGCTAGCTCTGCCTTAAAGATGATTCTTGTCTTCTTAGAAGGTCTGCTATCGTTCCTTTCACCTTGTGTTATACCTATATTACCTATCTATATCGGTATTCTTGCAGGAAAAAAAGAAATGAACGAACGCGGAGAACTAGTCTTCAATAAACGTAACACTATTACAAATACACTATCATTCGTACTAGGTATTTGTTCAACATTTTTTTATCCTAGCTTTTGCTACTAGTTTTATCAGTATATTTTTTTAAACGAAAAATATTAAAACATTGCAAATCGTCAGTGGTGTTTTAATCATCTTTATGGGATTATTACAACTAGGCGTATTTAAAAATAGGATTCTTAAAAACAAGAATTTTCAATAAAAAAACAAAGTTAAGAGAAAAAGGAAATAAAACTACTCCAATCCTTGCTTTTTTTAATGGGATTCACTTTTTAGCTTTTCTTGGACACCATGTATCGGACCAATTTTTAGCTAGTGTTTTTCCTGTATGCATCTAGTCATACTGGAATAATGAGCGTTCTTTTAATTCTTGCATACTGCTTTAGGGTTTATCTTACCGTTCATCCTTGTTGCATTCTTTTGCTTCAAAAATTATTAGAACTATTCAAAAAAACATACAAACATACTAAAAATATACACAAGTTATCTCAGGTATTATCCTTATCTTAATCGGTATACTAATTCTGAGCGGATCATTTATCACATTAACTAGATATTTCGCTTAAACTTGTGATTTGAATTGGAGGAAAAATAATATGAAAAAAACTAACAATACTTAGCGCAACTCTTCTTAGTAGTGCTCTAATCTTAAGTGCATGTTCTAGTACTTCTGATAAAAAAAGAAGAAACTAACAAACAAACTGCAACATCTTCAACTAGTGAGAACAAAGCTATCCAAGCTTTTTGACTTTACAGCTATGGACAAAGATGGAAAAAAACTGTAAAACTTAGCGATTTCAAAGGTAAAAAAGTTTACATCAATATGTGGGCAAGCTGGTGTGGGCCTTGTATGAGGGAAATCCCGGAATTAGAGAAAACATATCAAAAATTAAAAGATAATAAAGATATCGTCTTTCTATCAATGACTTCTCCTAATGATTCTGAGTTTAAAAAAACCAAAGTCCTCAAGACAAAGGTAAAGATGTAATCCTTAATAAAGCAAAAAGAACTTGGCGTAACTTATCCTGTTCTTTTTCGATGTTAACGACCGCTTCATCATAAACTACGCAATTCGTTCATTCCCGACACATATTTTTCATCAACAGCGATGGTACAATCGGAAATAGAATTGCTGGTGGTGTAACAGAAGAATTACTAACTAAAGAAATAGAAAAAAACTTAAATAATAAATAATCCGGGAGTGACTCAAAAAAATCGTGATTTTCGGAGAAATCGATTTTTGTCGAGTCACTCCCCGCACTAGTTTATTAGATATCTAAAAAAAGCTTTTTATAAAGCGAATTTAGATATCAATAAACCACTGCGTCTATGGGTTATCATCTGAACTTTGTTACATTTTAGGACCTTTTTATCACCCCTTATAGGGGAAGCCTTCATGCCTCCTGTAAATTTATATAACTATTAGATTCGGATTTTGTCTTAATCTAACTTGCCCCCTGGCTTCAAATCTCCAAGCAACCACTTTTCCAACAACTTCACATGAAGATCCTCTTCTTCACACTCAAAAATGGTAACTTCTTTTCGTTTAAACATACTTTCTAACTTTTTATTAATAACAATATTCTTTTCGTCTAATTTTTGAATATCCATAGTGCACTTCCGCACTAACCTCATCACAATATTGGATCACGTCTATTTCCCCTAATCTCATAAGCAGATACTCTTCTTTCTCAGGATAATTACGTGCATATTCTCTTATTCCATCATAAACTCCAACATCAAGGTTATTATCAAAAATATATTTAAAATCAAAGTTTTGAACATTTGAAATAAATAATTTCGCTATTTTCTGAGAAATTGCCGCTACTGCAAGACCTATTGCAGCACCTTGTCCTTTTGCTACTACAATCACCTCTATATCAGGAAACTCTTTTTCTAGAATATTTACCAAATCTAGCCCATCTTGATAGACATAATTATAATATAACTCCTCATCCTTATTATTATTTAAAAAAAGGAAAGTATATTGAAGCTGGCTGCTTATTTTCACTTCTCCCCCTATCTCCTCTAACATGAAGTGTTGCACCGCTGTATCCTAACGCATAGTAATTCATAAGTCCTAAAAAAACCTCTCGGTGCCTCTTCATAATCTGGAAACTCTAATATTATCCCCTTACTACCTATTTTTTTCACAACTATCTCTGCATAAATTTTTTTGAATAATCTATTGCTTCAAACTCTAACATTAATAATTGAATATCGTCATCGTCTCTTACTACACTAATCTTATAGTTCAGTTCTCTTTCTTTTTACTAAATTCATTCTTCTATCTCTCCAGCACATTTTTTTCCTTTTTAATTATATCTTATTATCCTTGATAAAGATAATGTATAGCTTTATTACATCAAAATATATTAATTTCTATCACAAACATTTAACTCTCCGTTTTTTTAAACATATCACGCACAACACATACAATTTATTAAACAAAAAAACAATCCCCAACACTAGGTTGAGGACCGTTTTTGTAAGTTCGTTATATTTTTTTGAGATCTGACTTTATTATTTTGCTTCTTTTACGTATTCTCGATCTTTAGTGTGAATAGTAAGTCCAGTGATATTTTTTTAGTAGATTTGAAGAAGAAACTACAGATATAACCGAATACTAATGCACTTAAGAATGAGAATCCTGAGAAGATGAATGGACTTTGTTTAGCGTAAGTTGTGAAGTCTTGAATGTACCAACATACAAGCCCTGCAACTACTAATCCTAATAATGCTCCAGCTCCATTTGCACGTTTAGTGAAGATACCAAGTGCGAATGTACCAGCTAAAGGCACCCCTAGAAGTCCGATATATTTAAGGAATAAATCCCAAGTTTCTTTTTGGTTAGAGTTTACGAAGTATAATGCTGCGATTGTTCCTAATACACCAGCTATGATGATGATAATACGAGCTAACAGAACGTCTTGTTTAGCATCTTTACTTAATCCGAAGAAACGTTGTTTAATATCAACTGTGATACAAGCTGAAATTGAGTTTAAGCTTGATGCGATTGTTGATTGAGCCGCTGCTAAGATAGCTGCGATAACTAATCCAGCAACCCCTGCAGGTAATGCTGTTAAGATGAAGTAAGGTACTAAAGCTGTTGTATTAGCTGCTTTACCTACTACTTCAGCGTTCATGAAGTCTGGTAATTTTGTTACAGCGTGACTACCTTTGTAGAAGCTGTATAAAACTGTTCCCATTCCGTAGAAGATTGGAATAGAGATAAATGCTAATAATCCGTTAGTCCAGATTGATTTGTTAGTTTCTTTTACAGATTCAGTAGTACTATAACGTTGAACTACGTCTTGAGAAGCTGTATATTGTTGTAAACTGTTAAATACTGATCCAATGAAGATAATTGGAATAGTTGATGCTGTTAATGACCAGCTAAATTTCTCAGCAGTTACAATTTTACCATTAGCTAAAGCATCTTGAGTAATTTGTCCAAATCCACCTACGTGGTATGTTCCTAAGATAATTACTAAAATAGCTCCTCCAAGTAAAATGATACCTTGGATAACGTCTGTCCAGATAACTCCTTCTACCCCTCCTAAGAATGAGTAAACTACGCAAAGTAATCCGATAACCGCACACACTAAGAATGGGTTAAGTGTTGATACTGATGTAATAGCAACTGTTGGTAAGTAAATAACGATAGCTACACGTCCAATATGGAATAGTGAGAATAACACACTTCCTACTACACGTACACTAGGATTAAAACGTTCTTCTAAATATTCATATGCTGTCGTTACATTTAATTTTCTAAAGAATGGAACATAGTAGTGAATTAATATTGGAATAATCGCGATAATCGAGAAGTTCCCTGCTGCATATGTCCAGTCTCCGTTAAATGCTTTTTTTCCGGTGTTGCCATAAATGTAATGGCAGATAATGTTGTTGCGTAAATTGAGAATCCTACTGCCCAAGATGGAATGTTCCCTCCGGCTTTAAAGAATTCATCCGTGCTTTCACCTGCTTTTTTAGTGAAATACACCCCTATCGCTAGCATAGCTATCAGATAAATCGCTAAAAACTATACTGTTAAGTGTACCAAATCCAATTTTATCCATGGTACTCCCCTCCTATTTTTTTCTTAATAATATTTTTTTCTAATATCTAGGAAGGAGGAGAAATTCTCCTCTTTCCTCCCCTAATTTTTTTACCCCTTATTTGTTAAATTATAGGTTGTAATCTTTAACTAATTTTTCTACTTCAGGTAATTTAGCTGGATCAAATACTTTCATAGGTTGTTTACAGTATCCTGCATCAATACCTTTAACTTTTTAAGATTTCTTTAAGAGTTTGATATAATCCTAATTCTAATACTTTTTCAATTACATCATTTGCTTCATGTTGAAGTTCGTAAGCTTCAGCAACTTTACCTTCTTTAGCAAGTCTGAAGATTTCTTGGCTTCTTTGTCCGTTAACATTGTATGTAGAACCGATAGCTCCGTCTACTCCTGTAATAGCAGCTTGAACTAACATTTCATCGAATCCAGACCAAATTAGTTTGTTAGGGAATCGTTTTCTGAATCTTTCTAATTGATAGAAGTCTGCAGCAGTGTATTTAACACCGATAACTTTTTTTCATCTTCTAGTAATTCAGCGAATCGATCTAAACTAATTTTTAACTCCTGTTAAGAATGGAATGTAGTAAAGAATCATGCTGTTGTCTGTAGCATCGATGATTGTTTTGTAGTAGTGTTTGATTTCATTAAATGATAATGGGTAGTAGAATGGAGTAACTGCTGATAATGAGTCATATCCCTAATTCTGTAGCGTATTTAGCTAATTCTACCGCTTCATTTAAATCTAAAGATCCAACTTGAGCGATAAGTTTAACTCTATCCCCAACTACTTCTTTTTACAAATTTAAAAAAATTTGTTTCTTTTTGAGCAGTGTTTAATAAGAAGTTCTCCCCGCTACTTCTGTTAACATATAAACCATCAATTTTACTTACATTGATGTTATGTTCAATAACCTGTCTTAACCCCTCTTCTTTAACCTCACCATTTTCATCAAATGGAATAAGTAAAAGCCGAATATAATCCTTTTTAAATCTTTCATTATAATAACCTCCGTTATTTGTTTTTAATATTGTGCATTTATTTAACACATTAAATTTTTAATACACTTATATTTTAAAAACGTTTTCTTTAGTTTGTCAATAGAAGAATCTTAAAAAAATTTTTATTTTTTTTGAAAAACCTTTTAACCTTTACTGCTGTTATCATATTTAGACTATATGCTAACAGTTAATTCAGTTGACGTTTATATAGTATATGTAAATCTATTGTCTAGTCTTATTGTCTCTATTTAATACATTAAACTCCTATTTTTTTAAAAATAAAAAAAGCGACTCACAAGTCATCATTTTATAAAAAAATCAGACTTATGCGGTCGCTTCTGTTAGCCTTTTATTTATTACTTAAAAAAATCTTTAAATCGAACATTATCAGGTAACAACTAAATACAAAAAAATTTAACATTAAATTGATTATCTTTACTTTTTAATACCTATCTATCATAACTTCCTACTAAGAACATATTTCCTTTTTAATGTGTATTTACTGCAATCAGTTGTTAAAATAAAACTATCTCCTTTTTTTCACATCATAAATGTTACCATCTATTTCTACACTTCCACTACCATTAAGGACGGTAAATAGATTTCCTGTTCGAGTTTTTTTCTAGGGAAACTTGTCCCTCCACTTCTACTTTAAACACAGAGAAGTATCTTTCATCAGCTAAGTATGTTACTGTAGCCCCTTCTAATTTTTTTCCGTTTTAGGGCTTGTAGTAACTTTTTTTCAAATGGAACTTTTGTCACATCTTTTTGTTTTCTCTATATGAAGTTCACGTTTATTGCCATTTTTTTATCGACACGATCATAATCATATACTCGATATGTCGTATCAGAATTTTTGTTGCACTTCATATATTAATATTCCCTCTCCAATCGCATGAAGAGTTCCTGCTGGAATATAGAAGAAATCTCCCGCCTTAACTTCTTCTTCTATGAACAGTTCTTGCCATTGTTCACGATTTATTTTATCATTAAACTCCTCTTTTGTTTTAGCAGTATGTCCATATACTAGCTTTGCACCTTCTTTAGCATCCAGTACATACCAACATTCAGTTTTACCAAGTTCACCATTCTCATTTTCACGCGCATAATCATCTTCGGGATGTACTTGAACTGATAGATTATCACTAGCATCTAAAATTTTAATTAATAATGGGAACTTATCATACACTTTCTCAGTAAATAAAGTAGGCTGTTTCTCATAAGCTTCTTTTAATGTTAAACCTGCTAACTCACCATTTGTTATTTTTGAACTACCGTTATCATGGGCGGCAATAACCCACGCTTCTCCAATATTTCCTTGTGGAATAGAAAAATCGAACTTCTCTAAATTACGTCCACCCCAGATTCTTTTCACAAAAATACAGGCTCTAAAAAAATACTATTTTATCCATTTTATTCTCCTTAAACAATTCTAACTTCTAGTTTATTATACACCAGTCACTATTTTTTTTATACAGCATATACCTTTTTAATTTTTTTCTAGAAACAGTTTTCAAAAAAATTTAATTTTATGGTAATATATCGTTGTATAGAAATTAAAAAAATCATTAACATTAAAGATAATCATGTCTTTATTAAGAAAGTAGGTATAATATGTTATTAGGTATTGATATTGGTGGAACAAGTATAAAATTTGCTGTAATTGATGATAACTACAAAAATCATACATTACGAAACTTGTAAAACACCTGACAATGTAACTGTAAAAAAATTACTGATGAAATGTTCAGAATCGCAAGCAAAAATCCGTGAAAGCTATAACTTCTCTGCAGCCGGTATCTCTGCGGCTGGTGTTATCGACAATGTTAACATGGAAGTTATCCGTTCAGCTCCAACTATTAAGAACTATCTTGGAACTAACTTCAAACGTGATTTTTGGAGATAGACTAGGTATCCCAGTATACGCAGATAACGATGTTAACTGTGCCTTACTTGGTGAACAATGGCTTGGTGGAGCAAAAGGTTTAGATGAAGTATTCTGTATGGCTTTAGGAACTGGAATCGGTGGTGCTTACTACCTAACTAGCCTTCCTTTCGGATCTAACTTCGGTGTAGGTGAAATCGGACAATCTCTTTACGATTTCGATACTAAAACTACTTACGAACAACGTGCTTCTACTATCGCTTTAGATAGAAAAATCAAAGCCGAAATGTACGAAGGAATTAGCGTTATCGAATTCTTCGATCTTTGTAAACGTGAAGACACAACTGCACTAAAAAGTGCTAGACGAATGGTTATTCGAACTTGCTCGTGGTATTGTTAACTTACTATGTATCCTGGATCCTAAGTATATCGTAATCGGTGGGGCTGTTTCTGCTCAAGGAGATTATTTATTAAATAAACTAGAAGCAAAAGTACGTGAACTTCACCCAATCGAAAACAACCAAACTAAATTCCTAGCAGCTGAGTTAGGAAATGATGCAGCTCTATACGGAGCTATTAGCCCATTTGTAGAAAAAAATAAGACATTAAGAACTTATGAATCTTATTCAAAAGTCCTAAATTAAAAAAAGTTTATATAAGAACATATAACCGCAGTACTTTTATTGATATCTAATAAACTTTTTTTCGAGAGTGACTCGACAAATCGATTTTTTTGATATATATCCAAGATTCCAAACACATACATATTTAGTTTAGATAAGCGGATGTTAGCCTGCATTGTACAGGCGGCATCCATTTATTTTGATTGTATTCCTCTTCTGGATAATATATAATAAAGTCAAGAAACAATATAAGGAGATTATATTATGAAATTAGAGCTAAATGAAAAACGAATTAACTATTATGGGGGATTAAATTCGATAATATTAAAGATTTTAAGAGTGTCTGGTATGCGCTAAGCACAAATATAATTGAAGGTTGGATTCCTTCAACTAGTGATGTTCTTGAATTAAAAAAATAAAATTACCGCTATTTCAAAAAAATATGAGTAGAAATAAATATGAAGAATATACCTACATAGATTATGATAATATCTACACTTACCCATCCACTAATATTCTTATAAATAAATTTAATATAAACTCATTAGAAGAATTAAAAAAACAAAGAATACTCTCTTGTTGCTAGTAAAAATATTAGAATTGTATCTTCAACCTATTCTAGTTAATTCTATAGATGACATTTATAAAAATACATCGTTTTTTTATTTTCAGATATATATTGGTGGGCTGGTCAATGTAGAAAGGTTAACATTTCTAAAAAAACAATAAACCCTTCATACCTATCCAATCATTTCATACAGCTGAAAAACTATATTAATTCCTTAATTTATAATTATCATAAGAATGCAGATACTAGAGAAAAAAATTACTAATGACTTAGCTAATATACTAGATAACTTGAACTACTTCCATCCATTTAGAGAAGGTAATGGTCGTACTCAAAGAGAAGTAATTCGTGTCCTCGCTATGATGAAAAAAACTACGAAGCAATAATTAATATTGGAGCGGATGACAATATATATAATCTCTATATGGACGGAACAGTATACAGTGACAAAACAAAAACTAAAAACAACTATTTAATATTATCCTAAGAAAACTTTAAATGTTTATATGAGAACCTATAGCTTCTATGCTTTTATTGATATCTAATAAACTTTTTTTCGAGAGTGACTCGACAAATCGATTTCTTCGAAATCATGATTTTTGAGTCACTCTTTTATTTTTAACAAAATTTAAAAAGTGGTATTCAGTAAGAAGTTCTCCTTTTTGCAACCGTTTAAAGTTTTTTTCTAATATTTTAAAAGTTTTTTTCTTTACAAAGTCCTACATAAGTGATAATATAAATTTAAATTAACACATTAAATTTTTGATAAACAAATAATAATTAAGTCAAGGAGGGATCAACTTGAAAAAAATACGAAAAGATTATAAACGATATCATCTTAAAAAAATACAAACTGGTATTTTTTTAAAGAAGGTGAGCAACTCTATACAGAAAAAGAGATAAAAAGAAATATATAATGTTAGTAGTACTACTGCTGTTCGCGTGCTAAATGAACTAGAGTCAGCAGGATATTTTTTTAGAATTCAAGGTAAAGGAAGTTTCGTTAACAAAACTCTAGTTAATAAAAAAAGTCTTCGTTACAGAAAAACAACAATTTCCATAAACACTTTAAAGAATCAGTATCTGAACACTCTGAAGTTGTAGAAGCTGAAATTATTCAAGATAAAGAGCTTTGCTCAAAAATTAAAAACTAAAAAAATCAAAAAAACTTCTAAAAAGTGGCTCGTATAAAAATATATCGGTAATGTTGCTTGGGCTCACCAAACTAACTATATTCCAATTAAATATTTACCTGATGTTAATATCGATGATATCGACAGTTTCAAAGAGCTTGCTACTATGATTAGAAAAAAATATCGTATAGATATTCACCAAGAAAAAAATCTAAAAAAACTATGAAAGTTATAGTTGATACTCCTGAAGAAATTGCCAACTTTATCGCTAAAGACGGTGAACCTTGTTTTTGAATTTGATAGGTATACCTACTTTGCTGATGGGAAAATTTTTTTGAATATGTAAAAAAATCTTTATAAATTACAAATACTACAGCTTAACAATTAAAGATTAAGCGTTAGATTGGAGCTAACTATGAACAAAAAAGAAGAAATCTTAAACCAAATTAAAGGCGGAATTATCGTTTCTTGCCAAGCATTACCTGGAGAACCACTTTACGTTGAAGAAGGTGGAATCATGAAACTTATGGCACTAGCTGCTAAAGAAGCTGGCGCTGTTGGTATTCGCGCACAGGGAGTTACTGATATAGTTCAAATTAAAGAAACAGTTGACCTACCTGTTATCGGAATTATTAAACAAAGTTATGAAGGTATGTCACAATTCATCACAGCAACTATGAAAGAAGTAGATGCTCTTGTAGAAACAGGTTGTGAAATAATCGCCTTAGACTGTACTTTACGCCCTCGTTTTGATGGTACAACAATCAATGATTTTATCGCAGAAATCAAAGCTAAGTACCCTGACATTATTTTAATGGCAGATATTGCTACATTCGAAGAAGGCGTAAATGCGGCTAACATCGGTCTTGACTTTGTCGGAACTACATTAAGTGGTTATACAGAAAATACAAAAGATAGACCGAACGAAGTAGACTTAGGTCTTATCAAAAAACTATCTGAAACTATTTCTGTGCCAATAATCGCAGAAGGTCGTATCCACTACCCTGAACATGCAAAAGCAGCTTATGATGCAGGGGCATTTAGCGTAGTAGTTGGCGGAGCTATCACTCGTCCAAAAGAAATCGCAGCTAGATTTATCAATGCAGTGAAATAAGAAAAAACCAACTCTGAAGAACTGTTTTTCAGAGTTGGTTTCATTTTTAGCTATAATTGATGATTTATTATCCAAGTTGATAAATCTTCAATAGTTGCTTGACTTGAAGCAATCTTTAAAAATAATAGTATATAATTCTTCTTGTGAATATTCCAATTCTATTCTGGTTAGAGCCAAAAAGACTAACATAGCGTGGACTCCTATCCGTTTATTCCCATCAATAAATGGATGATTTTTTACCAATCAATAGCATAATCTCGCTGCTTTTGTTGAATTGTTGGATACATATCCTGATAATTAAATGTCTGAAACGGCGCATTAATTGCAGATTCTAACATTCCCAAATCCTTTACACCATCTAATCCTCCGAACTCAGAAATCAAATCTTTATGAAGTAAAAGTATTTGATTAGTTGATAATTTTATCATTTCGCCAACACCTCATAAGCCTTTTTTTATTTTTCCATTAAACTTTTAGAAAGTGCTAATACATCTTCATCCGAGGCTTGTTGAGTTTTTTCAAATTCATTAAATTCTACTAAAACATATCTTGGTGCATTATTTTTCAATATAACAACTGATCCATTTTCATCTACCATTCTTGCTATCTTAGAGAAGTTCTGATTTGCTTCTGTTATTGAAACCAAATTATTTGTATCTATATTCATACATAACATCTCCTTTTCATATTATTATAATAAAAAAATAGGATTAATTCAACCTATTTTATGTGATTAAAAAAGTTCTAATTGACAGTCGATCAATTAGAACTTTTCTTTATATTACTTTTTCCCAAGCACGTCCATCGATGTAGCTTGATTTTCTATAATTTTCTTTCATCGGTTTTTATCGGCATTATTATCGATAACAGTATATATATTAATATTGGGCTACCGAATGAGAAAAATACTCGCTAATAAGAATAGTACTCGTAAGAAACTAGCACTTATTCCAAATCTTTTACTTAAACCACTACACACTCCAGAGATCATAGCTCCTTCGTATGATTTATACATCTTTTTATCTTCTAAAAAAATTAAGAAATTTATTCCATAATTTATTTAATCCATCTATCATAATAAATTCCTCCTAACTTTATTGTTGATATTTTTATTATTCTGACTTTATAAATATTATATCACATTTCTATGATATATATTAACTATTGTACTCAGGAGACCTTAAACTAAGTTTATATTATAAGATTTTTTTAATAAACATCTTAAAAAAATGACATTAACAGTGAAATTCTTATCGAGCATAAAAAAACCAAATCGTTTGCGTATATATGAATCCACTAAAGATTTCATAAATATTTTTTTCTCCAAGAGTACCAAAAAAATCATTCTTGTTATTCAATTTTTTTCTAAAAAAATTTCAATTGCCATTTTTGTGTTTCTAGAGCCGTTGTATTCAAATTTACGCTCCAAGGCGGATAAAATCGCATAGACATTTTTTTCCTTTACTATCTTTTTGTCGAGAGAATTTTTTTCTACGGATAGCCTCCTCATTTGGAATAATAAACAGTCCTCTCTTATCGTTATCAATCACAACAATAACGAGTTCATTCCCTAGATCTTCATTAGTATATGGAATGTTCTTATTTCTTGAGTCTTTTTTTCCAAAAAGGCTGTAAAAATATCCTTCTTTTTTTGGTGTTTTTTTTTGCCAAGCGACATCTTTTTATATCCTTGCTCTTCCTTTATTTTTGATAAGGATACCTTCGTATTTTTTTCATTCCACTTTTCTTTAATGAATTCAAAAATCATCATAAAAACTCATTAAGAACCCCAAGTATTTTTCATTTTAATATATGTCCTCCTTAACAAAAAAATTTTTTTCATTCAAATCACTGCATACTAATGATATTATAATCTCTTCATATGATTTATAGTTTTTCTCTTCTAACAAATTAAGAAATTTATTCCATATTTTACTATCCTTACTTTTATGAATATTATATCATATTTATAAAGTACTCAAGCGCCTTTTAATTAAGTTTATATTATTAATGTTTTTTTATAAAAAAAGGGAATGACTTAAAAAATCAAGATCTCTTAAAAAAATAAGATTTTATCGAGTCACTCCCGCACAATTTATTAGATATCTAGAAAACTTTTATAAAGCGAATTCAGATATCAACTAAGCCACTGTGTCTATAAGCTCTCATATAAACTTTGTTAATATTTAGGACTTTTAGATCAGCCCCATTTATATTGTTCGTAAAATATTTATCTTGTCAAAAAAATAAAAAGAACACTACGAAGAATGTTCTTTCATTTTTTTACAAGAGTCTTAAAGGATGGACGGCGTACCCATCATCTCAGGTACTCTATAAAAAGAGTGTGTAGAGAGCCTTTTTCTACTTCAATAAGACTTTTTTTCTATCTTTTATGTTATAACAAATATGTTGGTTTGTCAATTATTATACTTCTTAATACGTCCACTTCTTATCATACTCTTTAATTTCGCATCAGTAATATCATACATAGAAGCTGTATAAAAAAATAATTGTTTTTTTCATATCAAGTTTTATTGCTAATAGTATATTATCTTCAAATAATTTTTATACATTCTAAACTAACACCTTTTTTTCTCTTGGATTAATTCCTACATAATCTGGAGTTTCTATAATATTTTCTATATAAGAAATATACTTAATCGCATGTTTATGTCTACTCTTTTTTTCATATGAGTTTCTAATCCTCTAGAAATTATTACCTCATCGACATCAATATTAATATCTAACTGCTGTTTTTATCTTATTATTAATTTTTCACTTTAATCTCTCCCATCTATTTAATTTTTATCATATTATAGAGCATTCTTACCACCATTCGCTAACTTATTTCAATAATTCAATCTTTATTTTTTTCTTGATTTTTTTATTCTATCCCTTTTTAAAATTTTTTTCAAATTTTCTTCTTGACAAGTGAGTGTTTACTCACTATAATATTGACTATAAGGTGGGTGTTTACTTACCAAAGGTTTGAAATCTTATTTCTAATGGGATATTTCTTAGCACCTATCCTGAACTATATAATAATCGTAGTTCTAAAAAAACATTAGGTGAATTAATATCTCTCAAATAATCTCAGCTATATTTTTTTAATCATAGAGTGAGTGTTTACTCACTTCAGAAAGGAAGATAATTCTTATGAAAAAAATTAATACAAATTACTTCATTATCAAAAAAAGCTTCGGCGATCAAACAGTCCTTGATAACATTGATTTCAACCTAGAAAAAGGTGAAATTGTCGGTCTTATCGGTCCATCAGGATCGGGAAAATCAACATTAATAAAGACAATGCTCGGTATGGAAAAAGCAGATAAAGGTGAAGCCCTTGTTCTAGATAACAAAATGCCAAAAAGAGAAATTCTTTCTAATATTGGATATATGGCACAAAGCGATGCTCTTTATGAAATGCTTACTGGTTATGAAAACTTAGAATTTTTTGGAAAAATGAAAGATATTCCTTCAAAACAACTAAAAGAAGAAATAGCTTATGTAGCAAAAATAGTTGACCTAACCGACCACTTAAAAAAATCAGTGTCGAATTATTCTGGTGGGATGAAACGCAGACTTTCACTCGCTATTGCGCTAATCGGTAACCCTGAGTTACTTATACTCGATGAACCCACAGTCGGCATAGATCCTAGCCTTCGCCGTAACATTTGGAAAGAATTATTTAAACAAAGGGATAACGGTGTCGGAATCCTTGTAACAACTCACGTAATGGACGAAGCAGAACTTACAGATAAAGTTGGACTCCTTCTTCGTGGAGATATTATCGATTTTAACACACCAAAAGATCTAAAAGAAAAAAATAATGTTACTACTATCGAAGAAGTATTCTTAAAAGCGGAGGAAAAATAAAATGAGAATTTTAACTATTTCAAAAAGGGTATTTAAAGAATTTTTTAGAGATAAAAGAACTTTAGCTATGATGTTCGTTGCACCGATTTTTATAATGTGGTTAATTAGCATAGTCTTTTCAGCAAACACAAATTCTGAAATTACTGTTGCTTCTGTGAACACTCCTCAAAGTGTAATTTCCGTAATGAAAGATATTGACAACGTTCATCTAGAAGAATATCAATCAAAAGAAAGTGCCGAGGAGAAACTAAAAAACAATGAGATTGACACTATAATTTCTTACGATAATAATACCTACACGGTGACTCACGCTAACATAGACACTACAAAAACTATACAAGCCCAACAAGTTTTAAAAAATTCTATAAAAACATCAGAAGCGAAAAATTTGGTGGAAGTTGTTAAAAAAGTGAATCCTAAATTAAGCGAAAACAAACAAGAACCTGAAGTTAAAGAATATTATAATTATGGTAATGCAGATTCAACATTTTTCAATAAAGTTGCACCTACTTTAATTGCTTATATCATATTCTTCTACGTATTTCTAATCTCTGGTATGGCACTATTAAAAGAACGTAATAGCGGAACTTTAGATAGACTTTTGGCAACTCCAGTAAAAAGAAGCGAGGTTGTCCTAGGTTATGTATTATCTTATAGCTCATTAGCTATAATTCAAACTATTATCGTCACTTTATCATCTGTATATTTATTAAATATTGAAGTTGCTGGAAATCCATTTTATGTTATAATAGTTAATGTATTATTAGCAATGGTTGCCTTAACATTAGGTTTACTGATCTCAACAGTTGCAAAATCAGAATTTCAAATGATGCAGTTCGTTCCGGTAATAGTTATTCCACAAATGTTCTTTTCAGGAATAGTATCTGTTGAGAGTATGGGAAAAATCGCTGTCTATATTAGTAAAATCTTACCTGTTACCTATGCTAGTGACGGTTTAAGCAAAATAATTTTAGAAGGTAAAAATCTTCTTGCAATTACAAATGATATAATAATTCTACTTGCACTTTGCATCCTTCTAATAATTCTTAATATTCTGGGCTTAAAACGATATAGAAAAGTTTAAAAAAACAATAGGAGACTCTTATGACTGAAAAATATCTTACAATCTTACTTTTAGCATATCTCATGCCGAAACCTTTCCACCTGGTAAGAAAAAAACAATAGAAGCTGCGATTAAATTATTCGCAAAAACAAGGATACCATGGAACATCTACGCTTCAAATTGCTAAAGAAGCAGGCGTTAGTCAGGCAACAGTATTTAAATACTTTAAAACTAAAGAAGATTTATTATATTCAATAATAGTCCCTGTTATTCCTAAATTATTTTTTTAAATTTTCTAAAAAAAGAATTCAAAAATACTAATTCACTTGAAGAATTAATCAGTTATGTTGTTGAAGATCGTATGGTTTTCCTAAAAAGAAAAATAAGGATACCGTAAAAAAATAGTATTCTCAGAGATATTAACAAACGAGAATTTAAAAAGCACAACTTATCAATTCGTTAAAAAGTGGTCTTTGCAGAAATAAACTTTAAAGATATATTACAAAAAAACACAAAGAAAAACAATCCTGAAATTAACGAGGGCTTATCCTCAGCTGAAGTTATTCGTTCATTCGCAGGACCTATCATGACCTACTCAGCTCAAAGATTTATTCTTTTTGAAGATGTTCCTTGCCCTACTGAAGAGCATGATCTACAATTTATTAAACAACAAATTTATAAAAAAACTTAACAAGGTAAGAAAAAAAGAGGAGCTTGGTATTTTCCAAGTTCCTCTTTTTACTATTCACCTAATCTAATTACCTTATCACAAATTGATAATGTTGATTTATTATGTGAAATTATTATTGTTATCTTGTCTTTTTTTACTTTCTTCTAAAGCTTTTTAGCACTTCAATTTCACTGAAGATATCGATGTTTGCTGTTGCTTCATCTAAAAATCAGAAGTTTACTATCATTGTAGAATGAACGAGCTACTGATAAACGTTGTTTTTTTGCCCTGAACTTATGTTCGAACTTCTCTCACCAACGATTTCATTTTTCACGACGTTTTTAAGTTATCCACAAAAAGTTCTTAAATTAGTTTTTTTCTTAGTGATGCATCCAATTCTTCTTTATCTAAATCTTTTTTTCAAAGAATGTAATGTTGTCTTTAATTTTCGCATTAAATAAGTAACTATCTTGCAGAATTATCGAGCTATTTTTCTCTAAAGTAACGGTTATCTATGTCTCTTAGATCAATACCATCGATAGTGATATTACCTTCCATGTTTTTCATCTGAGATGAATTTCATAATAAGTTTCGCTATTGTAGATTTACCACATCCACTAGGTCCACTTAATCCGATAATCTCACCTTTTTTTCACATCGAAGCTTAGATTATCCACTACAGTATTATCAGCGTATCGATATGTTAAATTATCAACTTTAAGTTCGTTAAAAATCAACAACTACTCCGCTATTTTTCCGCTTCTTCTGGCGTATTCATAAGCTCTAAAAAAATCTCTTCCCACTAGCCATCGTCTGACTTAATGTTGAAGCAAGGTTCCCCATGTATAAAAATAGGAATAAACGATACGATAAACATCGCAACTAACGAAACAGTTACAAACTGACTATCAAGCGAAGATGCCACATAGATAAATGCCAACACCCCGATATTATAAGTTACAACATTTAGAACATTCAGATCTACTAAAAATTTATTTTTAAGATATGAACTTCTTGTCAGTTCTTCAGTTTCCATATCGATATTACGTTTTGCTTCATCGATTTTTTTCCATATTGTAATGTTTCAAAAAAATTCCATAAGCTTCTTCTGATGAATTGTTGTTTACTTGAGTTAGTTTACGACGATAATTTTCACCAACATCCTGACCAACATTTCTAAAAACTTAACGGATACACAAGTCCAATTACAATATAAATAATTAATGCTACTAATGCTAGTTTCACACTAAAGAATAATAGGAAGAAACTAACTACTAAACTTTTGCACTATATAAATCATAAACGGTGTTATCGTATGCGCGTAGAAAACTTCTAATAATTCAATATCAGTCGTAATCATCGTCATGTAATCACCTGAAGTATTTTTTTCGTAAAATTATCGACAGAAATGCGTTTAAATTTTTTTCTAAAACTTTAACACGTAAGGCATGTAATACTTTGAAAGCTACGTAGTGATTTAAAAAGTTGCTCAGTATAGCTAAATAACCCTTTTAACACGGCTAAAGCAAAGATTACTACAAATAAAAATTACAGCTATTGTTGTTATTTTTTTGTTAAAAAAAGAATAACGAGATGAAGTAGGTAAATACAACAAGTGTCAAGTGTCCTAAGCTTCCGAATAAAGTTGCTCTAAGCAATGGACGTTTAAAAATCCTGAGCAATAGCTAGCAGTTGTTTTAATTCTCTTAATGATGTCATTACTCTACCTCCTTAGCTAAAAATTTTGATTTCAGTTGTTGTTGATCTGTGAATAATTTTCTATACAGAGAATTTTCTTCAATCAGCTCATCATGTGTTCCTTCTTCGATAATTTTCTTATCTTTTAGAACATAGATATTATCTGCATTTGTCACAGTCTCTAAATCGTGAGAAATAACGATGATAATTTTCCCTTCTTTAATTGAATCGAAGGCATTAAGTACGATTTCCTTACTGTAATCATCAATATTCGATACAGCTTCATCAAGTATATATAAGTAAGAATCTTTCAAAAATTGCTTTTTGCTGCAAGTAGTCTTTGTTTTTTTGACCTCCTGAAAGATTCGCAGCTCCTATCGCAAGCTCATAATCTAGACCTCCGTGTTCTTCTACGAAATCTCTAAGATTAACTTTTTTTCTAATGCATTGTACATTTCTTCTTCAGTTATATTTTTTTACGAACACTTAAATGCTCTCTTACAGTACCTTTAACTAAGTAACTATCATTAGTAATAAGTGTCGTAATTTTAGCCATCTCTCTAGTAGGAATACTATCGATATTAAAGTTATCATATTTTTATACTTCCGCTATAGTTAGAATTTAAACCTAAGATTAGTTTGATAATAGTAGACTTACCACTTCCACTTTCTCCTACTAATGCTGTTTTTCGTACCAGGCTTAAATATCATATTAATATTTTTCTAAAGTCGTCTCCTCACCATAAGAGAAGCTTACATTGTTCAGAACAATATTCTTTCCAGCTTCTACCTCAATAGTCTCGTCTTTTTTTCTTGTTCTGGATGATCAAGAAGTTTGTAGATATTATCTAACTCAACATTCCCTTTCATCGAAATATGGAACAATCCACCTAAAGCACGTAACGGTTTGAAACATTCTAGAGAAGCTACAATCACGAAAACAATAAGTTTCTGATCTTTTACCGCAAAAATAGCAATGATCGATAAAACAAATATAGAAATATAAGTAATAGCGTCCATCACATTAATAGAATTAAGTTGGTGACGAAGTAACGCCATCGTCGATTTTCTATATTTTGCACTACGAGTATCAACATCACCCGCCACATTATCTTCTTTGCCGTAAATTTTTGCCGTTGTGAAACCTGATAATCTATCATAGAATACTTCTGATAAACTTAAGAAATCGCTGAAGTTCTTTTTATTAGCCTTTTTCGACTTCTTAATAATAATCATAATAGACACAGGAATAAGCGGATATAGTAATAACATCGCTATAAATAGTAAGATATGAATCTTCCCATAAATCACAAACGAGCTAAGTACTATAAATAATGTCGCAAACATCTGTGGTACAAACTTATTGAAATAAAACTCGATATTCACAATCGATGAAGAATTCATCACAAGAAGACTACCAGTATTTACTGCTTCTGTGTAATTTAGTGAAAGTTTTTTTCTACTTTGTTGTAAATCTCTTTCCTTAATGTATTTCTAACCTGTTTAGAAATTTTGTGACTGAAGTAATTATCCCCTGTTGTAGCTCCGTAATACACTACTAAACCTACCACCGTCTTTAGGATAAATCCAAATAAAAGCACCGCTTCTACTCTCTTCACCTAGTGAATAAAATAGAAAAATCTACAAAGTTGTAGATGAAAAAAATAGCGAGCACCAAAAAAGGCAACAAGTTTAAGAATCGCTACGAGATATACTTCTTTTTTTGATATTGAAGAGAGCCATTGCTCTACCATCTATCTTCATAATATCTCCTTATTTAATTTCAAATTTAGATTTATTTACACAAAAAAGAGTAAAAAAATAGTAATGTGGGCTTTTAGTTGTTTTTTTATAAAAAAATCCAACACTCACTCTTTTTTTATGTAAAAGGTTCTAGTTACCTATATTGATATTAATTATCAATTATATCTTTTTTTATTATACTATATAGATAAATTAAAAGATAGCTTTTAAAGTTTATTGTTACGAAAAATGTTCAAAAAAATATAGATAATGTTCGTAAAGTAGAGTTTTAGATTTATTCTAGATATTTATAATTTTTCATCTTGTTGTTCTCTGTAAGGGGACAAGTTCTGAAAAAAATCTTTTTTTAAGTTGTCTTTCTTGAACAGACACTCTTCTGCCGCTGCACTCGTTGTTTGTCCATTAGAAAAAGACAACAACTCAGTTTTTTTCTATTTTTTTCTGAATTGTTGTCTCTATATTTACATACTAAATTCTTCTTTTTAACGCTTCTTGCATTAATTTCCCCACATTTATTTATTTCTTTTTCTATAATTCTATGATATAATATCTTCAAAGGAAGGGCGAACGGTTGGGACATCATCCACCCTTTTTGGGAAATATTAAAGATTACTTGCGCTTTGGGTTGCCGCCCTTAGCGTTTTTTTCTTTTGCTCCTGAAAAATATTTTTAAAAATATCAATTATACCTTTAAAAAAATATTAACAATAGTTAAAAAGATAAGTTAACTCTTCCATACTTCCACCCCTTCACTTCCTATAATTAGGTAGTGTTCCTTTATCGGGTGTAAGCCTTTCAAACTTACATATTCATTTTTAACACAATACTATACAAACACCAATAAAACACTTTATTTTTATATAAATATTTCTAACTAAATAAAAAAATATCTGATCATCTCCCTTTCATTCTTACATCACTCATTTTTGTAAGAACAAAAGTCCATGTCTACACAATAAAAAAAGAAGGTTTAAGATTTTTTTAAAAATCTTACCCTCTTTTTAATCTAGCTACCTAATGTTATAACTTTATCCGCTAAGTTTTCGATTTTTTTCACTATTTCTATGAGTTATCATAATAACTGTAGATTCTTTGTCTTTTAATATTATTTCCTCAATATCATCTGCCAACTTACTATCTAAATTAGCTGTACCTTCATCGATTATGAATACATCTTTTTTTATGATATAAACTTCTCGCTAGTCCTAATCTCTGCAACTGTCCACCTGATAAAGCTAAGTTTTTTTATTGTCTAGTATTGTATTTTTCTTTTTTTCTTCTAAATTATCAACCACATCAACTAACTTACAATTTTTCCAGAACTTCTCTAAACAACTTGTCGTTATATTCTTTGTTTAAAAATAATATTATCCTCGATCGATAAATTTAATAATTGCACTTTTTTTGATTCATAGTAGAAATTGCCGATTTAATATCAAATTGTTTTAATTCTCTATTATCCCATTCTACACTACCTTCATAATTCTTCAAATCACCATTTAAAAATATTTATCAACGTTGATTTTTCCACTACCACTTTTTACCTTTTTATTAAATATTTCTTGTTTTTTTCTCAAAAAGTTAAATTAGGAAATTCTACCGTCTTATCTGGATAGTTATATTTAACATTAGAAACTACAATCGCCTTATCTAATTTTTTTCAACTCTCGGTAAACTTTTTCTCTTCTTTAATTTCTGGATACTTATTCAACAACTCATTTGCTGAAGCGAAATTCGGATATAGCTCGATTACTTTTTGTCAATCCTCCAAAGAATTCCCTGTATAACCTGATATCGCAAATATCATCGCAAATTCAATATACCCTTTATATGCGAAATATCCCGCAATAAAAAAATCAACGCAATTTGGTTACCTGCATTTATTGTCACATTCAATCCTTGTAAAGTCATAATAGATTTTTTTCTATTAACTTTAGCATTTTTTTATATTTTTTTGAACCTACATTTACAATTCTATCTAATAAATTCAACGCAGAAAAGTTGTTTAGCATTTCTGAACTAGCCAGCGCATTCTCTAAATCCTTATTGAAATCTTCTGTAGCTTTTGAAATGTCTTTTGTCGTTGTTTTTATCGTTTTGTTGAAATACTTAGGTAGAACCATCATTAATAAAGACAATGCAAGTGAGATAATAAATAACGTAATATTCACCTTAAGTAATGCAATTGTTGAGATAACAACTAAAGATATACTGTAAATCGCAAATAAACAATTAACCGCATATTGCTCAAACTGCTGAATATCAGTAGTGTTTAAAGCTATACATTCTGCTCCATTATTATGTTTCTCGTTATAAACTAACTTTTTTTTGAAATCTTCAATCGCTGTTTTTCTAAGACTTGTAGAAAAATTTTGAATCAACTTTTCAACGTATATCGCTCTGAAATAACCAAATGTATTCAAAACAACATATATCAACATAACTGCAATAGTCGCCGACACCATAAATCTTAAATTTTTATCTACCGTCGCCTGGATAATCAAACTAAATCCATAAGACGTTGCAACCTGTGCTGCTGCACATAATACTGTAATAATAAATACTAGTATGCTATGTTTTTGTTTAAATAATAACTTAAACATATTCTTCACCCCTAACACTATACACTATAGTTTAAAGTCTTTTTTTACATTCTGACTCTAAAAGTATATTTATTATGTAAATTTTATCAGAGATAACAACTGTAGTCAATGTGATTTGTGAGAATTATCGAATTTTATTTTTAAATTTTCAGATTTTTTTGAATTAGATATAATTTTTTTTCTTTAAAAATAGTTCCTAAAACGTACTTCTGTTCTTACATTTTCTATTTTATAAGAACAAAAAGTCCAAATGTAAATGAAATGAAAAGGGAGTGACTCAAAAAAATCATGATTTCTTAAGAAACAAGATTTTGTCGAGTCACTCCCCGCACTAGTTTATTAGATATCTAAAAAGCTTTTTATAAAGCGTATTTAGATATCAATAAACCACTGCATCTATGAGTTATCATATGAAATTTTCTTAAAAAAATTTAAAAGCTTTTTAGATTATCCTATCCTTTTGGCATGTATTATATTTCAGTCTTATTTCTATAACCTTAAAAAAATACTTTTATCGAATTTACCTTGTTATTGCAAGTTGGCTTAAATGTTATTTTTTTCTACTTCGACTATAGATATTTTTTTCAAATTCTTGCTCACTTAAATTCAATTTACTTGCCACCATTTCTTTCTGTCAGGTGCCCTCCTCTTACTAAATCTACGAACATATTTATTGTTTTTTTCTCTTTCTTGTGCGATACCCTGCTCTATTCCTTCTTCACGTCCTTGTTCTATCCCTTGTTGAAGCCCTTGTTGAAGTCCCTGTTCTATTCCTTGTTGAAGTCCTTCCGCTATTGCCTGTTCTTTTTTTCTTCTCTAACATAAGCTAGGTGAGCATAATATCCATCAAAGTCTCTTCTTCTCTCATCAAACATACTCTTCTCCTCCTTAGTCCATTCTCTCGGATTTATTATACTGTCTGCTTGTTTCATTATTTTTTTTCTGGTTCATGTGTAAATGGTTTATTTCCAAAAAAATTCTATCCAACGTACTTTTTTTGTAATTTTCCGTTGTGTTTTCAGTATATTTTTTTCTATTTCTAAAAACACCATTTTTAACTAAATTTCTTTTTCTCTTCTATACCTTTAAATTTAACTTTTTAATTCTTCACAATTATCATCATCTCTCATACTAAATGAATGAATCGCTCGATTGTCATTAAAAATACGATTTCTCTGTTATCGCTATCGCATAAACTGGTATTAATTCTTGAGATAAATAATGCGTATTTACCCCCTCTTTCTTATACTCATCTAAGTTTTGCGATACTTGTTCGCAAATGTACAACCACAATCTTTTTTTATAAAAATCAACCTGCATAGCCACTTGGATTTCTATAATAACCTGTGTTCCATCATCTAATTCTGCTAGCACATCTACATGTGTTACATATGGGAGAAGCTCTTTATATGGCTTAGCATGTATCTGAGTTCCATCTAGAATTTTTTTACATTAGTTACTGGTAAATCCAATAAATCTCTAACAAATTGAGCCGTCACCTCAGTATTACTAAATACTTTTTTTCGCTACTAAATCCATCATTGGACGTGTATCTTTATTTCTTATGTTTTCCATTTTGAAAACCTCCCTATTTATTATTTTTTTCATAATTAATTTAATTTTTTTCATAATCCCGGTTAATTTCTTACCTTCATTATACTCTACGGAGATTATTTTTTTCTAATGATAACATTAGTCTTACCACAAGTTTTTCCAAACCCCTGCTATTTCATAAAATAAAAAAACTCCAGATTTTTTTCCTCTGGAGTTTTTCGTCTATTCTTTTATAATTCTATAGTAAATTTTTTTGATGTTATTGCATAAACTATTAGATAGAAGATTGCGAAGACTACGATTGTCACAGCGAGTGCTTGTAAGAATATGCTATTATCTGTTATTAAGAATAATCTTAAGATTTTTTTCGATAAATGGATATGCTACTATAGTGTGTAATGTCGCTATAATTAGCGGTGAGAAGAAGATTAACAATACTTGTGATCTTATTGATTGTTTAATCTGTTTATCTGTAATACCTACTTTTCTCATGATTTCAAAGTTTCCTTTATCTTCATATCCTTCTGAGATTTGTTTGTAGTACATGATTACCACTTGGCTTATTACGAAGATAAAGCTAATAAACACTCCGATGAATAGGAATGATGCGAACACTCCTCTGAATGTAAGTTTATTTTCTTCTTTACCTTCTATTTCTATACCACTTTGTTTTTCTAATTTTTTGAAGTTTTCGATTACCTTAGCTTCTTTAGTAGTGTCTTTAATATTGAAGGCAACGTAGTTTTTGAAGTGTAGGAGTACCTGTTCCTATGCTTATTCCTCTACTATTTGGATTTTTGTTTACTAAGTTCTTCCATTCTCGCAGCTAATTGTGTAGCTATTTTTTTCCGCTTCTTTATCATCTTTTACAACAACGTAGTAAGTATCCATAATATTCGCTGCTGCTGAACCTATTGCTCCTGGAAATTCTGATAGTTTTTTTCTTTAATTTTATACTCGCTACCATTTAGTGAAATAGTATTGTTATTGTACTCACCTTTTTTTATCAATATGTAAGAAAAATTTCGTTACTTTCTAATGTTTTATTTTTTTATTAGCGAATTTATTATAATCTTTTTAATTGTAAAACAACTATCATTCTCACATTAGCTAAGTCAACCCCTAGATTAGCTTCTACCTTGAATTTATCATTCGATAGTCTTCCTACCATAGGTAATGAATTATACGATACTAAATCTTCTACTTCAGTTCCCGCTTCTTTAGCTGCTGCTTTTACATTATTTTTCAATATCTGTTAATTTACTGTTAGTAGAATGATAACCTGCAATCATTAATTGTCTTGGGAATCTCTCATTGTAAGATTTTTTTCCATACCTGCATATAATGCTGATGTTGATCCCATAGTTACAAGAACCATAGTAGATAATATACAGATATTCGCTAATCCTACTGCATTTCTTTTTCATTCTGTATAATAAACCAGAAACGCTAATGAAGTTTTTTTAGGTTTTGTAGTAGAAGTTTTTATTATTTTTTTCATAATTTTTTTAGTACTGTAATACTTACTGCCATGAACACTAGATATGTACCTATAATTACCGCAACTACCGCGAAGAAGAATACTGTTAATGCTTTTATAGGATTTTTGTACAGTTTGGGCTGTGTAATATCCATAACCGATTAATGCTAAACCAATTATCGCTAGAATCCATCTAGATTTTTGGTTCTTTTTTTCACCCTTGTTCTCATCTTTTAATAAGGCTACAATTCTAAGTCTGGCTATTTTTAATAACTGTATAAAGTAATAATAAGAAGAAGATTCCTCCAAATAATAATACTGAGAAGACTATCGCTATTGGTGTTATGCTGAACCCAAAGCTAACCCCCGCTGAGAATAATTTCAATAATACTAACAGCATAAGTTTATCAAAAAAATTATTCCTAATCCAATTCCTAATACTATTGTAGTTACAGCGATAAAAATTGTTTCTAACACTAAGATTTTTAGCTATTTGTTTTTTTCGTCATACCTAAAACAGAATACAATCCAAATTCTTTTTACCCTACGTTTTTACTAAAAAAACTGTAAGTGTAAAATAAGAATATTACAGAAAAAAATCGCTATTACAATTATCCCCAAACTTAATACCTGTTTTGTTGCATCAATACCGTTTGGAAGTTTGTTTAAATTATCCCCAAAAGCTAGAGATGATAGTATATAAAATGACATTATTGTAAAAAATTGCTGATAACACATAAGGTATTATAAATTTTTTTATTTTTTTACAAGGTTGTTTTAAAAGCAAATTTGCTATAAAAAGAAGCTCATCTTACTCACCTGCCTGCATTAAAGTTAACGTGTCATTAATTTTTTTGGAACATCTCACTCGTAGTCGCATTTCCTTTTTCTAAGTTCGTGGAAAACTACCCCGTCTTTAATAAATAATACACGTTTAGCACGAGCTGCTGTTTTTCACAGAGTGCGTAACCATAATTATTGTTTGTCCCGCATTATTTAATTTTTCGAACACTTCTAATAGTTGATCTGTTGATTTTTGAATCAAGTGCTCCTGTAGGTTCATCCGCTAAGATTAGAGCTGGATTCGTAATAATCGCACGAGCTACTGCTACCCTTTGACGTTGACCACCAGATACTTCATATGGGAACTTATTGATTAATTTATCAATTCCTAAAGGTTTAGTTACTTTCTCTAATCTTTTTTCCATATCTTTGTATTTTTTATTAGCAAGTACTAACGGTAATAGGATATTGTCTTTTTATAGAAAAAAATTATCAAGTAGGTTGAAATCTTGGAAGACGAATCCTAGATTGTCACGACGGAAATTTGCTAAGTCTTTATCTTTCAACTTGCTTAAATCTAAATTGTTTAAATTCACATTCCCTGACGTTGCTTTATCGAATGTTGCGATAATATTTAATAAAGTAGTTTTACCGCTTCCGCTCTCCCCATAATCGCTACATATTCACCATTATCTACTGCGAAATTTACGTTTTTTTAACGCTTCTGTACTTTGTGTACTTAATCTTGTTGTATAAACTTTTCTTACATTGTTGACTTCTAATAACATTTTTTTATCACTCCTAAATTCTTTTTATCTAATTTCCTAGTTCGAACTTTTCTACAACTTCCTCGTTGTTTATATTTATATTCTACCTTACTTTTCTTACAGATTCTATCGATTTTTCCTTACAAAAAGCTCCCAACCTTACACTTTTTGTAAGATTGGGATACTTTTTATTTGATTCCAAAAAATGGCTATCAACTTTATTTCCTGGGAAATTATAATCTCAATACATCTGTGAATCGTTGTTCAGAGTTGCTATCTAGTCTGTGCGTTATTAGAATTACCATTAATTCTGGATTAGTTAATAGAAGTTCTTCTATTTTTTTCTGCATTATCCTTATCTAAATTAGACGTTATCTCATCTAACAGCACTACTTTTTTCTCTCTAATAATTCCACGAGCTAGGGCTATTCTTTGTTTTTGACCACCTGATAAATTCTTACCGCCTTCTACAAGTTCTGTATCTAAACCGTCCTCAAGACTTACTAGAAATTCTCCTAGTCCTACACTTTCTAAGGTAGCTTTTGATTTTTTTCATCAGCATATTCATCACCTAGCGTTATATTGAATCTTAAACTTTCTGTAAAAAAATATAAGGCTCTTGTGGAATATATAGCATCTTATCATACAGGCTATGCTTATTAAGACCATCTAGTTCTTCTCCATTAAATTTAATTGCACCTTCGTAATTTTCTATTCTTCCAGTCAATAATTTTAACAATGTAGATTTTCCACTTCCACTTTCTCCGACAATAGCGTATTTACCATATTTATTAAATGCATACGAAATGTTTTTTTAATACACTTTTTTTCTTCATATTTATAAGAAACATCCTCTAATTCTATAGTTTCAATTTCTTCATTTAATACTTTTTTTGCTAGTATCTTGGTCATTAATTGCCTTAGCCTCTTCTTTTGAATTTCTCGAATTTCTCAAAGATTGGTACTACGATATTTAACTCTACCGTAATATTCATAATATTTCCTACTGAATTAAAAATCGTAGAGGTTAGTGACTCTACCGTTAAAATAGATCCAAAGCCTACAATATTCTTTAGAGCCAGTATTCCCGTTAGTACTACTACACCAACTTGCCCTACTAAATTTCCTAAGCCACCCAGGACTCCGGCTAATCCAACACTTTTTTTCTTAGAGACACAGATTCTTTTTAGTACTTCATTAGAAGAGTTTGCTACAATTTTTTTCAAAAATTCCTAGTTTATTGAAAGATAGTAAACTATCGAATCCCTGTAAGTAATTTGTATTTTTTTACTTATTAATTTTTCTAATGAACCTGAGTATCTCTGAGCTTTATTTTGGATAGATTTTTGCGCAAGTGCTGGTAAAACTAATGTAAGAGCACTCATTACTATAGAAAAAGACGATAATCGACCAGTGGAATGCAAACAGTCCAACTATAGCTAAAAAGCGTCTCTATTATCGCTGTAATACTTTGATAAAAATTACCAAATCCTTTTTTTCCTCAACAATCATCAAGTCATTACTAAGCCATGATATGTAATCTCCGCTATTTTTTTCTTATTGAAATTAGCATAGTTATTTTTTTAGAAATTGCATCAACGACATCACATCGAATGTCAGTTATCATTTTTTTGCACTACATAGTTTTCATACGGAATTTTTTTATAAATAGAAACTAAATATAATAAAAAAACAATACCCGCATAGGCTATATTATAGAAAAAAAGCCATCGGTATTCGATTTAATTAATTCATTAAATCCATCCCCTATAAAAATACGCAGCAACAACCTTACATGCTCCCCCAAAAAAATAATCAGTAACATCAACAAACTATTTTCTAAATATCTTTTCTTTAAATACTGCTTCATCTTTTCCCTCCTTATACCTTACTACTATTCTATCAAATAAAATTAACTTAAACAAGATAGTTTTCAGATAATTTATTCTATTAGTTAGAAAAATATTTTTTTCTTTATTATAATATATATATATATATATCAAGTGGCTCTTTAGATATCTAATAAACTACTGCGGAAAGTGACTCGACAAAATCGTGTTTCTTCTAGCTCACGATTTTGTCGAGTCACTCCCCTATATCGAGTAGATTTTGTCAGTTTTTTTAGCTAACATATATTGGGAGTTTATCAATTTATATCTAGTCTCACTTGTGAAATTAAAAAAATCCCTCAAAAGTTAAACCTATAATCTAACTCTCAAGAGGATTTCTTATTTATTGATTTATTTTTTTATCTAATCCCTCAATGTATCTTCTTTCGGGAATGTGATTTCTATCCTAGTTCCTTCTCCTACTTTTTGAAGAAATTTCAATATGATGACCTAGTTTATCTAGAGTTTTTTTTACATAAATACAAACCCTAGACCACTAGATTTTTTTCGTATCTTCCATTAAAACCTGTAAAAACCTTTTTTTCGAAAAATTCGAGGTAAGTCTTCTTCTTTAATTCCTATACCGTTATCTTCTATAACCAGTTTATTTTCATAGGTTTCTATTGTAATTTCTCCACCGGCGCTAGAGTACTTCACACTATTACCTAGTATTTGTTCGAAGGCGAAGCTCAACCATTTTTTTATCACTAATTACCATTGTTTCATGTGAAACATAGTTTAATTTTATTTTTTTGTTAATGAAGATAGTCGCATATTTTTTTCACACTATCTTTCACCACTTCATCAAGATTAATCTTAGTAATAACGTAATCTGATGATATACTATCTAATCTTATATACGTCAGAACCATCTCAACATAACGTTCTATTTTAAACAATTCTTGCTGTAAAATTTTTTTGATCTACTTCTTCATTGTCTAATAGAAAAATTCATCGCAGCAATCGGCGTTTTTTTATCTGATGAACCCACATACTGTAGTAATCTACCATGTCGGTATTTTTTTGTCGATTTTCCTGGGTTAATTTTTTTCTAATTCTTCATATAATTTCTCTATAATTTTTATGATAATAGTCTATTCTAATATCCAAACTTTTTGGTAGAGCGTCTAGATCATTTAGAATATTTTTCCTCTAAAAATTTTTAATTTTCTATAGCTTTCTCTATAATTAACAAAATCTGAGAAGCTAGCTACAAGAGCTGCTAAAAAAACAGAAACTTCCCGTATATATTAGCGCTTCTAGTGGCAAATTATACAAATAAAACATAATGAAAAAAATATAAAAAAATAAAAAAACTATAAATAAAATATAAACCTTTATATTTTTTTCTTTAAATAACTTTTTTTAATATTTCCATTAGACGATATATCCTTTACCTTTTTTTAGTAGTAATAAATTCATCTATTCCTATACTTTTTTTAACTTAGCTCTAAGCCTGTTTATGTTAACCGATAGGGTATTTTCATCGATGAAATTATCACTTTGCCACAGAGCTGTAATTATCTCTTCTCTCGTTACTATTTTTTTCTCTATTTTCTAATAATACTGTAAGAATTTTTACCTTCATTTTTTTAGTAAGTTCGATAAGGTTGTCTTGGAATTTCACTTCATCACGGCTCATATCAAAAAAATCACATCTTTATACACTACAAGATTTGAAGATCCGCTAAAATTATAAACACGTCGCAGTAGTGCTTCGATTTTTTTGCCTTTAGGACAACTAACTTAAATGGTTTTTTTCTATAAAAATCATCCGCACCTATATTCATAGCCATTACAATATTCATATCATCATTTGCAGATGAAATAAAAAAATTATAGGTACTTTCGATAATTTTCTAATCTCCTCACAGAAATAATAACCATCGAAGTAGGGAAGATTAATATCCATTAACACTAAATCAGGTGATTGTTCCACAAATTCTTTAACTACATTTTGAAAAATCTACAACTTCATGCGTAGCATACTGCCATTTTTGCAAATATCCAGCTATTGAATTTGAAATTATCTCATCATCTTCTACTATCATTATTTTATACATACTTTCACCCCTTAGCTACTATTATTACTAAAAATTATATCATAAACATACTTCTTAGGATATATTCTTTTTAAAAAAATTATGTTGTCCACTCATTTTTTTCAAAAAAATAAAAAAAGCAGAGACTGTCTAGGAAGGAGTTTATATGAAATTTTTGCGCTGCCTCGCTTCTATTTCATGCTCCTAAACAATCTCTACTCAAAAAGAGAAAAATTGTGGATTAAGATATTTTCTATATGTTAGTATTAAAATAAATGGCTGTCAAGGGTTTTTAATAGTCTGTCTTAATCCACAAATTTTAATAAAAATATTAATTATTTTAATTAAATGTTTCTTGTGAAACTTTTTCTCTTAGATATTTTCTAACGCTAAGCGTAAATCTTCAATTAAATCATCAGCATTTTCTAATCCAATTGATAGTCTAATTTGCTCTGGAGTAATTCCTGTATATTGTAATTCCTCTGGACTTAATTGACCATGTGTTGTAGATGCTGGGTGAATAGCTAAACTTTTCGCATCAGCTACATTCGCTAAGTTTGAGAAAATTTCTAAACTGTCAATTACTTTACGCGCTGCTTCTTCTCCTCCAACTACATCAAATGAGAAGATTGATCCACTACCTTTAGGTAAGTATTTTTTTAGCCAATTCATAATATTTGTTTCCTTCTAATCCTGGATAGTTGATTGAGGCTACTTTAGGGTGTTTTTTTCTAAGAAGTCTATTACTTTTTTTTAGTGTTTTCTACATGGCGTTCTACTCTTAGAGATAATGTTTCTAATCCTTGTAATAATAGGAATGCGTTGAATGGTGATAATGCTGCTCCTGTGTCACGTAATAACTGTGTTCTTACATTTGTAATGAACGCTGCAGGTCCTACATCTCTTGTATAACTTAAGTTGTGGTAACTTGGATCTTCATCAACTAATTGAGGGAATTTACCACTACCCTCCCAATCAAATTTACCGCTATCAACGATAACACCACCGATTGATGTACCGTGACCTCCGATGAATTTAGTCGCAGAGTGAACAATAATATCTACACCATGGCTAAATGCATTAATTAAGTATGGACTAGCAAATGTGTTATCTACTACTAATGGAATTTTGTGTTTATGAGCAATCTCAGCCCATTTTTCTAAGTCAGCAACATTTGCTAATGGATTTCCTAAAGTTTCTACAAATAGAGCTTTAGTTTTATCAGTAATTGCTTGCTCAATTTCTTCAAAGTTATCTGGATCAACAAACGTTGACTCTACACCATAACGTGGTAGGGTAAGTTTTAATAGGTTATATGTTCCACCATATACATTTTTAGAAGATACGATGTGATCTCCTGCATGTGCTAATGTTAAGAATACATATGTAATTGCAGCCATTCCTGAAGCTACAGCTAATGCACCAACTCCACCTTCTAAAGCGTTAATTCTTTCTTCAAAGACTGCAGTAGTAGGGTTTGTAATACGCGTATAAATATTCCCAGCTTTTCTTAATGCAAATGAATCAGCAGCATCTTGAGTATCATCAAAAACAAATGATGTTGTTTGGTAAATAGGCACAGCTCTCGCTTTTGTATCTCCAACTGTTTGTCCTGCATGTAATTGTAATGTTTCAAAACTAAATTTTCTTGTCATAATATATTTCCTCTTTTCTACGTTTTGATAAGTTCTGTGTTTTAGGTAATAAAAAAACACCCCTATTGCATTTGCAATAGAGGCGATTATCTTAATTCGCGTTACCACTCTAGTTTATACTAACCTTGCGATTAGTACCTTATTCAGTACATGTTTATACTGTGTGCTATATCGTGCAGCTCACGTGTTTACCTATTAGATAAACAAAAACTCTAAGACCATTTTCAACTAATCTTCACCATGTTACTTCACACCAACCAGCAACTCTCTGTTGTAGCTACGTATTAATCTACTTATCTTTTTCAACGTTTTATATTAAATTTAAACTCATTGTACACCCGTTTTATATATTTGTCAATAACTTTTTTTCAAAAAAATAAACCGTTTTATTTTTTTCTTCTATAAGATGTTAAACAAAAAAATCTTATGAAAAATATTTTTAATTTATTTATTATTCTAGAAACAAAAAAATTTAGTAAAAATTATTTATTTTAATTTAAGAAACAGTGATTTTTGTAATTTTTTTCAATTGTAAAAATACAAAAAGGGAAAAACAGGGGATAAAAAAATAAAGAAAAAAAGGGGAGGAAAAATCCAAAAAAATAAAAAAAGATATAAAAAAATAATATGAAACTAGAAAAAAATAAGAGGAGTATCGAATACAATGAAAAACAAAAAAATACAACAAGGTCATTATGGAAACTGTAGTAAAAAAATATAAAATATTAATAAAAAAATAGAAGATTATTATGAAATTCATCCATAAAGTGATGAACTTCTCTAGCAAACTTCTATTTTTTTATATTTATTTTTATATTTATATAGTTACCATTTTGATTATTATTTAAACTAAATCAAATAACAGCTTATATTTATCTATTATTTCCTTTAATTCTTCTTTTTCAAGACTTTCTTCTATATTCGATACCCCTCTCGCTTTCAAATCTAAAAGCAATAGTTTGATCAAGCATTACTTTTCCTTTAATAATTTTGGTACTTTTTTTAAAGAATGATATGTCGGATACTCTCTTTTTTTGTTGTAGATATTGGTGCTACAATAGTTAACCCTCCAAATCTAGCCACCAAATCATGACTAAGCGCAATTGCAGGTCTCTTATTTCTTTGTTCATGGCCGATACTAGGATTAAAGTCTACAAAAAAAATATCTCCTTGTGTTACTACCATTTTAATTCTCCCCCTTTGGCTTCTCCCCAATCAAGTTCCTTATGACGGATACCATCATCTTTCCAATCAGAAAAATAACTCATGTATAGTATTAGGTTGTTTTTTTCTTCTGGAGTTAACACAATTGACTCTCCTTGTATAGAAATTGCGAACCTCTGGTTAACATCAATATTTAATAATTTTTAAAACACTTGTTGGTATTCTTGTAGCTTTTTGAATTTCCCCATTGTGATAATGTTGTGTATTCATTGATTATTTGATTCATAACTATCATCTCCTTTACACTTAGGATATCCTACGTATATACTTTTTGTCAAGCATAATATTTTTTTAACTCTTATTGCTTTTATATTTTTATCTCTTTAGATTCGCTTAATGAATCTCTCCTCTCCTTTTTCATAGTTCCATTCTTCATCCTTATATCATTTTTTTATGATATAATAGCAATACTAACACTCATATCACTATATGATTATCACAGGAGGTTTATATGGAATTTACTAAAAACAAATGATGGTTTCGTTAAATATGATGAAAAATGGTAGAGTTATAGCTGAAATTACCTATGCTACTACTAACAATCCTAACGTAGTTGTCGCCGATCATACTTTTGTTGATCCTTCACTTCGAGGACAAGGTGTAGCAGGTAAGCTATTAGATGCTCTTGTTAAAGATATGACTGAGCAAAAATAAAAAAATTAAACCAGCTTGCTCTTATGTCGTTAAAAAAATTCCAAGAAGATTCTTCTTACGATTTTATTAACGCCGATAAATAATATTTAAAAAAAGCAGAAAATTGATTTTTCAATTTCCTGCTTTTATTTTTTTGTTATATTAATCGATATTATTATTTTCTTATTTAATTAATTTGTTATTGTCTTGTTAAAATTTTTTTAATTTTATTTAAAAAAATAAATTATATTAGTATTCAATTATATGTAATTGTCCTTTGTCATATTCCGCTAAAAAAATATTTTTAGACGCATCTTCATATCCCATTTCTAATAAAGTTTCTTTTAACCATTCTTCTGTTTTTATCCATCGTTTCTAATGTACTATGTTGGATAGTTCCATCAGTAATTACCGGATATTTAGGATTTTCCTCACCTTGTTGTATTATAATTAGTTGTCCATTTTGTTCTAAAAACCGCTCTTTTTTTACTTTTTTTGAATACTATAAACACCTTGTGTTCTTAATTTAAAAAGCTATGTCTTGTGCTGTTAAACCAGCTTTTCTGGTTGCTTCTACATCTATTTTTTTCCTTTTTTTTATTATTGTTGTAGGTTCTCCGTCTATCATTTTTTTAAGTATGAGTTATTTGTTTTTTTAACCACTTTAGACCTAATACCAAAATTATCCATATTAATAATATATTGAAGTATTGTAAAAATAGAAATTGATGGACTATATATTACCCCTCCTAATATTCCCCCGAGTACATAGTTTTGAACTTGATCACTCGCTGAAGTTGGTGCTAAATTTCCTTTTCCTGATATATTAATTACTATTACAAGCGATAATAAACCTAAAGCTAGTTTTATTGCTATATCTATATATGAAAGTTGCATTATCTTTTCACCTCCACTTTTTCAACAATTGGTTCTACCAATTCTATTTTCTCTAGTAAATAATCACCTTTTTTTCCGTTACTTATTACTCTATAGTAGTTATCATCTATTTTTTTAAAAAAATGAATTTTCTATAGAGGCTTCACTATTTATATAGATATGTGTTTTTGTCAATATTTAATTTTTTTCTGAAACTCCCTCAATAAATTCAATAGAGCTTTTTATACTGATTAGCTGATATACTATTACTTTGATAATCACTTACTTGTATCCCGATTAATAAAAAGATACCTAATATCATTATGATAGCTAATTCTCTATACTTGCTATCTTGTCTATTTTTTTATAATACTTAATTAGTGATACTATTATTATTAATAGTAAGCATCCTCCTACTACATATGTTATAGTATTACTCTGATCTATTTTATTTAATAAATATTCATAAGAATAAAATTTCAAACCTATCACTCCTTTTTGTTTTACGTGAAACATTTATATTATTCTATTTTTTTAACTCCTACGCTATTCTATCTTTATCATCTAAAAATATTTTTTTTATAGATAATTTTGTTTTTTTATTTTCATACAATTTTTAAAGTCACTTAAATATTTTTCTTATCGTATTGTTGTTTAAATGAGTATTCATTTATGAAAATTCTATGTTTTTTTAATTTTAGTAAAGAGCTAAATAGATTGTAAAAATTTCATGTACAATCCACTGATTTCGAAGATATTTTATCATAGCTAAATGATGAATAACTAAATAATTGATATTTTCAGCAAAAAAAGTAGGGTATTTCTCATAATCTTCATAAAAAAAGTAGTAAGTGTCATTGTCTCTACTGTTTCTCCCAGTTTTTCTAAGACATAAGAAATACCTTCATTTATATCATTACTAGTCGTCACTTTACTAGTTTTTCCATGTTCCCACTCATTTTTATAGCTTATTCTTTAAAAAACACGACCCTCTGCTATTCTCTTCATTACTTGCTATTATTTTTCTAATTTTGTTTTTCTTAGCATTAGCTCGCCTTTTTTATTCTAATAGGCCCATCACTTAATTTATGCTCTTTGTCCCGCATTAATATTCTTATAACCTGCATCGTTCTTCTAAGTGCCTCTAAAGCTGAGAATTCCCATCTCATCGTAGCTTCCATCATAAGTTCAAATGCATCTTTAAAACCTGTTGCTCTTTCTGCACCCCTAGGATCACCTATAAATAGTACATTATTTAGTGAAACTTCGTCTATTATCATTCTTTCAGGCTTGTATCCTATTAATTTGCGAAGAATACCTGCCAAGTATGGATCTATTATATCTTCTTTTTTTCCAAGTAATCTATATACTCATTTTCCGAATCAAAGATTGGTAACTTAATATTCCCGTGAACTAGATAATCTTTCTCTTCTGTTACTCTTACAACATCAATCACTCCAAACTCATCGAATTTAATGTAATCGATAGAATATTTTGTGTCCCATTCATTTACATCTTCTATATAAAAATTTTGGTCCCATAAATTACCTCTTTTCTTAAAAATTAATACAGGAATAACTTAAACCCAGAATCTCATAGAAATTTATTTTTTTATTAAGTCACCCCCGCTAATTTTATTTTTTTAATAAGTATTTTTAATCATTATGCATGATTTTAAATAAGATATTACTTTTTGTCAGTCATGCTAAAGATAAAAAAATATACGTCATGGTTTATCCACAACGCATATTATATTTTACAACAAATTGTCTTTTAATACAAGCTCTACAGGACAATGATCACTACCAAATATTTCATTGTGAATAGCCGCACTTTCTAAGTAGTCTTCTAAGTCACGACTTACTAAGAAGTAATCAATTCTCCATCCTGCATTGTTTTTTTACGTGCATTAAAAACGGTAACTCCACCAAGAGTAAGCACCTGTTAAGTCTGGATTGTAATATCTAAATGTATCGATAAATCCAGCATCTAATAACTTCGTAAATTTTTCTCTTTCTTCCGGTGTGAACCCAGCATTTTTCGTGTTTGATTTCGGGTTTTTTAAATCTATTTCTGTATGAGCAACATTTAAATCTCCACAAACAACGACACCTTTTGTTTTGTTTAATTCTAATAAATAGTTTTTAAAATCTTCTTCCCAACTCATACGGTACTCTAATCTCTTAAGCTCACTACCTGAGTTCGGCGTATATACAGTGATAAAGAAGAATTTATCGTACTCTAGTGTAATTACACGACCTTCTGTATCATGTTCCTCTATTCCTATTCCATATGTTACATTTAATGGCTCATGTTTAGTATATATCGCAGTTCCTGAGTATCCTTTACGCTCAGCATAGTTAAAATAGCTATAATACCCCTCGAATTGTAAATCTAATTGTCCTGCTTGCATTTTTGTCTCTTGTAAACAGAAGAAATCAGCATCTAATTGTTTAAAAATCTTCTTCAAAATTTTTACCAACGATCGCTCTTAGACCGTTGACATTAAAACTTATACATTTCATTTCTTTTCTCCTTTTTGTTTCATGTGAAACATCTTTATTATCTTGTAGCTCTTGTTTCGTGTGAAACAGTTTATTTCATCTTTACTTTTTATATCTCACAAAAACATGTTCATTAATCTTTTTCTTTTTATATTTTTATATAATACTACTTATTTTTCCTAGACAGAATCTACTGAATAATTCGTTTATTAGTTCATCACCAGAGTTTTCCCCGATAACTTCTCCAAGTAGGTTGAATGTATTCGTATAGTCTATAAGTACCATATCCACTTCAAGCCCCCATCTCTGCTGCTCCGATAGCATCATTTAAGCTTGTTAAAGCACGTTGAATAAGGTTGATTTGACGTGTGTTTGATAAGTACGTCGCATCTTTTGGACGAGCAGCTCCACCAAAGAATAAATCTCTAATGTTTTTTTCTCTAGTTCATCTATTCCTTTATATGTTGTCATAGATGTTTTTTTATAATAGGGTGGTTGTATGCTAATTTTTTTCAACTTCAGCAATATCAATTTTCGTCTCTAAATCTAGTTTGTTTAATATTACTATAGTTGTTTTTTTCCTTCAGTTAACTTTAATAATTCTTTATCATCTTCAGTTAATTCTTCACTACTGTTTAATAAAAAAACAATACTAAATCGGCTTTTTTTCTAAAGCTTCTTTACTACGTTTTACCCCGATTTGTTCCACGATATCATCTGTTTCACGAATACCAGCCGTATCTATTAATTTAATCGGTACTCCTTTAATGTTTACATACTCTTCTAGAACGTCACGAGTTGTTCCAGCAATATCTGTTACGATAGCTTTATTTTCTTGTAGTAGGTTATTTAACAGTGAGCTCTTACCAACGTTAGGTCGTCCGATAATAGCTGTGTTTATACCTTCTTTAATAATTTTCCCTTGTTTTGATGTTTCTAGTAAACTCTCTAAACTATTTCTTATACTTGTTGATTTTTTTCAAGAATAGTTTTTTTGTCGTTTCTATTTCTAGGTCATCATATTCAGGATAATCGATATTTACCTCAACAACTGTCAAGATATCTAAAATTTCAGCACGTAGACGTTTAATAAGCGTCGATAAGCGTCCTTGCATTTGATTGTTGGCTATTTGACTAGCTTCATCTGTTTTACTCTTAATAAAGTCGATTACAGCCTCTGCTTGTGTTAAATCTATACGTCCATTTAAAAAGGCACGTTTAGTAAATTCTCCCGGTTCAGCCATTCTTGCTCCATGTTCTAGACAAAGTGCAAGTACTTTTTGAATCGTTATAATACCACCATGACAGTTAATTTCTATAACATCTTCAGTAGTATAAGTACGTGGACCTACCATTTTTTTACAAGCATAATTTCTTCAATTTTTTTCATTTGTAGCTGGATCAACTACATTTCCATAATTTATAGTGTGACTAGCTAGACTCTCTACTGTTTTTCCCTTTTTGGTAGTCTTACTATTTTTTTCAGCAATACTAAATGCTTCATCACCACTAAGTCTAACAATACCTATAGCTCCTTCTCCTAGGGCAGTCGATATAGCGCAAATTGTTTCACTCATTATTCAAACTCCTTCTAACTCTTTATATTAATTAAAAAAATTCATATCTTATTTATTATACACTATTCCTTTAAATTTTTCTCTATATACGACCAAGCTACATTTTATATACTTTTTTTAATAATGGGTTAGGGGAGGACGAACAAAAAAAGGCTCATCAAAAAAATCGGACTGATGGAAAAAAATCAGTCCGATTAAGATTGTTGAGTTTAGTTCGTTCAAACAAATAGAATGCTTGCAATCAGCATAAAAAAACCAGCAACTTTTTTTATGAAGTTTCTGGTTTTGTTTATATAATTTTTATAAAGAAGTAATAAAAAGTTATACCACCTAATATCACTCCCGCTGCATTGGGAATGATAAGGATCCAGTCTTTTTTTAGGTTCTTTTTGTCCAACCATAGATTACCCAAATTAAACAAGAAACTGCTGCAAATAGTGGTTGGAATGGTTGAGCTTTTTTTCTCCTTGTAAGTTAGCGATAATTTGTGGAATATATGCAATAAAAAAACAAGAATCCCAATAAAAGCTCCAATAGATCCGACAAAGAGATTAATTTTTTTGTTTAGACATATAATATACCTCCTGAGGTCTCATTATATCAGAAGAGAAAAGATACTGTCAATAATTATGTTAAACACAAAAATATTATACACTAGCAAAAAAAGGATTCCTGAGCTTTAAGCTCATGACTCTTCTCATCAGTCCTAAATTTTTGTAGAACCAGAAAAAAATAAGTAGCCTGGGTAAATCTCCAAACTACTTATTTTGACATTATTAAATTGAAAGGGCGTTAGTAATAAATTAACTAGTTTTCCTCATTGATAAGTTCTATTTCTGAAATCGCAAATTCTAAATCATCTAAATCATACTCTTTTTGGCAGTACACCACATGCGCCATTAGCAAATGCTTGTCTTTTATACACAGGTACTTCACCAACACTACTGCAAATAAGTACTTTTGCTCCAGGAAACTTCGTACAAATTTCCTTTGTCGCCTCTAAACCATCCATTATCGGCATACAAATATCCATCGTTACGAAATCTGGTTTTAACCTTCTATACATTCTCACAGCTTGTTCGCCATTTTCTGCAAAATGACACTTGTATCCTGCACGACTAGCAATTTCTGCTCCGCGACTTCTGTAATATGAACTATCATCAACTATTAATACTGACTTCATTAGACCTCCTATTTAGCTGTAATAACTAAATATCTGTGTGGCTCTTCACCACGTGATTCTGTTTCAACATTTTTAATTCCTGTTAAGGCATTGTGAATAATTTTTTTCTTTCAATACTTGTCATTGGTTCTAATTCTACAGGTTTTCCGATTTTTTTTAGATTTTTTAGCTAAGTTTAACGCTAATTCTTCTAATGTTTTCTTACGATTTTCTCTGTAATCATCACAATCAACTTCTATTCTGAAGTAGTGTGAACTGAATTTTTTAGCATAGTTATTAACTAGAAATTGTAAACTGTTTAAAGTGATTCCGCGTTTACCAATTATTAAACTAGTATTTTCTTCTGTTTTTAATATTTAAAGTAAAGTGACGATTACCATCTTCTCTAAAAATCTACAGTTGCATCAGGATATCCCATTGCAACAACAATATTTTGTAGATAATTTACAATACGATCTTGATTTTTTTACGATGTAATCTTCTCTTTTAGCTTTTTTTTAACCGACTCTTCATTTTGTTCAGCTTCTGCAACAGTTTCTTCTACTGTTGATTTTGTTTCTTCAATATGAACATCTTGTTCAACAACTTTTTTTCAACAACTTCTTCTTGTTCTGTTTTTTTTACTTCAACTTCTTGTTCTTTTTTTCTGCTACTTTCTTAGCTTCAACCACTTCTTCAGTTACTTTAGCTAATTCAACAGCATCTTCTTTATTATAATCTTCATCTAATGGAACTAATTTTACTTTTTGCTTCTTTTTTTAAATAAACCGAAAAATACCTGCGCTCCCACCTTCGATTACTTCAATCTTTACTGCATCTTCTGTTAAAGCTAGGTCTTTTAATCCTTTTTTTATAGCCTCATCTACAGTAACTCCAACATAATAATATTCTTTTTTTCCATTCTTAACTCCTCTTCGCTTTCATAAGTTTTGATTTTTTTAAAAACACGATCGATGCTACTACCGAACTCTAAGAATGGCATATCTTTAGCACCTGGCCTTGCTATCACTATAATATCATAGTTTTTTTAACAAGTTCTTTTCTTGTTTTAAAAAGTTTCTCGTATGTATCTTTTTATTTTATTACGTTCAAAGGCTTTTTCCTAATTTTTTTACTAACAGAAATACCTAAACGCATATGGTCTCAAATTATTTTTTTGATAATAAATAACAAACTGTCTATTCGCAAAAAGATTGTTTTTTTCTAATAATATTATCAAAATCTTGACTTCTTTTTACTCTATATTCTTTTTTTCATTTTAAAACCTTTCTTAACACTAATAATTTTAACAGTTTATTTAACTTTTTTTACAACTATCTTTCTTATTTTTTTAGGACCAGTTAATAAAAAAAGAGTACCACTTTCGTGATACCCTTTTTAGCAAACATTAAGCTGAAAGAACTTTTCTTCCTTTAGCTCTACGTCTTGCTAATACATTTCTTCCGTTTTTTTAGTGCTCATTCTAGCTCTAAATCCGTGTACTTTTTGAATGTTTTCTTTTTATTTGGTTGATACGTACGTTTCATTTTTGTCCTCCTCGAGTTTTTCTTTTTCTTTACTTAGATAGATGTAATAACTGAATTAGTTTAACATATCTAAAAATAATTTATCAAGTAAAAACCTCATTTTTTTCTAAAAAAATCTAGACAAGCTCAAATATGCGATAAAATGGGAGTGACTCAAAAAATCGTGATTTCGTAGAAATCGATTTTGTCGAGTCACCCTCGCACTAGTTTATTAGATATCTAAAAAAAGCTTTTATAAAGCGAATTTAGATATCAATAAAGTCACTGCGTCTATGAGTTTTTTTATGAACTTTTAAGAATTTTTAGAACTTTTGGATAAACACCGATTAAAAATTCTTATTTCTTTCATTATAGATAAAAAAATAATACTCCATGTACTAATAGATAATATTGTTAATAAGCTGTTAATTTTTTTGTTTTACAGTATAAGAAAAATATTTAAGTATCTCTTTTGAAGATTTTTTTCACAATTTATTATAAGTTATCCACATATCTTTGTGAATAACTTTATTAACATCTAGATAACATTTTCTTTTTTTTCTTAAGTTTTTTTAACAGATTTATAAAGTTATTCACAATTTCACATATAAAAGTTATTCACAGCTGTTAATTGTGTGTGAAAAAAACTCTTTCAGTATATTTATATCAGTCATAAAAAGGTGTTAATAACCTTTTTAAATTATCTTGATTATTTATTTTATTTTTCTTTTTAACATATTCACAACTTTTTTTCTAATCTTTTTTTCACATAGTTAATAACTTCTGTTAACAACTTGTGAATAACTTATATTTTATTTTATTAACAATCTATGTTATAATTATTTATATATTTTTTTAAGGAGGTATTTCATTGAGTAATTCTAATTTCTTATGGGAAATAATTCTTCGTGAACTAAAGAGTACCGTCGATCCTCATGTATTTGATACTTGGTTTTCTGGTGCTTCTATAGATAACGTCGATTTTATGAAAAAAATCAATAGTTATTACTAGTAAAGAAGCTCTTATTTCTCAATTTATTCAAGGTGCTTATGATCAAAAATTAAAAAGAAATACTAAAGAAAAAAATACTGGATTTGATTTTTAATATAGACTATACTTCCCTTGACACTGATATTCCTCTAATTACACCTCATGTTGTTGATGAGAAGCCAGCAGCTGAAAATCTAATTAGACAGAACTTTCTTCAAGGTGATAAACCTTCTGGGGCTCAACATTTTTACCAAAAAACAAACTTTTTCCTCTAGAAGATTATAAACATCCTGTCCCTAATAAAAAAATATTACAGCGAGTAAAAAAAGAATCCTACGCTTAATAAAAAAACTACACTTTTGAAAAATTTCGTAGTAGGGGAAGGTAATGCTTTTACACATAATATAGCATGGAATGTTGCAGTTTCTCCTGGTGGTATCTATAACCCTCTATTTATTTACGGAGGAGTTGGATTAGGAAAAACTCACTTACTTCACGCTATTGGTAATGAAATGGAAGCTAATTTTCCTGATTTTAAAATTGAATGTATTTCATCTGAGAAGTTTTTAAATGAATTTCTTGCTTCTATTAAACCGATGAAAGATAAAAACAACTATACTAATGCGGATGAAGACTTTAGAAGAAAATACCGCGACGTTGATGCTCTTTTAATCGATGATATTCAATTCTTATCAGGTAAAAACTGAAACACAAAAATGCATTTTTCCATACATTTAACGAGCTTCAAATGAATCAGAAACAAATCGTCCTTATTAGTGATCGCTCTCCATCTCAACTTAATGATTTGGAAGATAGATTAGTTACTAGATTCAGTCAGGGGATAACTGCGGACATTACACCACCTGACTTTGAAACACGTATGGCGATTATTAAATTCAAATGTGAACAGTTCGATATTAAACTAGATGAAGAGACACTTACTTATATTTCTAGTAATGTATCATCTAATATAAGAGAGCTTGAAGGTGTTCTTAAACGTATTAAGTTCACAGCAACTTCTAAACATGAACAACCTTCACTTAGTATTGCCGAGGAAATACTAAAAAGCGCGAAAACTTCACCTAGAAAAAATATCTCACCTGACAACATTATTAATGTTTGTGCAGACTTCTATAAAATCAAGGTTGATGATATTCTTTCATCTTCTCGTAAAAAAGAAGTCGTACAGGTTAGAAATATAGCTATCTACTTATGTAGGGAACTTACTACATTATCATTCCCTTCTATAGGTGATTGTTTTAATAAAGATCATACTTCTATTCTTTATTCATTCAATAAAAATAGCAAAAACTAAGTAAAGATGAAAAATCCTGAGATTTTTTTGAAGATATAGAAGTAATAAAAAGAACGTTTAGGAAAAAAATATAAGAGGCTGTTAAAATCTACTGAAGATATTAATATGTTTTTTTCACAAGTTATTAACAAGGGAAAAATTCATTATTTTTTTGAGTATTCTTTAGTTTTCCACAGTTTTTACAGGCCTTATTATTATTATTTTATTAAATATATATTATATATAAGGAGAAAACATGAAATTTACTATAACTAAATCAAATTTTTCTTGATGGTTTAAATCACGTATCAAGAGTAATTGCCCCTAATTCTCTTTTTGAAATTCTAAAAAGGAATTAAAAATAGAATTAGAAAAAAAGATAAACTTATATTAAAAAGCAAGTGATTCTTTAGTATCTGTAGAATATTCTGTAGATAGTTACGAAGATGATAAAGAAGTTATTACTATAGAAGACGAAGGACAAGTAGTATTACCTTCTCGTAATTTTTATAGAAATAATTAGAAAAAGCACCAACAGATTTAATAGAGATAGAAACAATTGGTAACAATATTTTAGTTAAATCAGGTAAAAGTGAATTTAACGTAAAAGGATATGATGCAAATGATTATCCAGAATTCCCAGTTATCTCTAAAGAAAAACAGTCTTAAATTAGAAGCTAATGTTTTTTTAATGATATTATTAAAGAAACAGTATTCTGTACTGCACCTAACGATCAAAGACCTATTCTTGAGGGGGTTAACTTCTCATTAAGTAACAAAAATCTTAACAGCTACTGCAACTGACTCATATCGTCTAAGTAGAAGACAAGTTACACTAAATGATGAAGATAGTAATAAAGAGTTTAACTTAATTATTCCTAGAAAAGCTCTGACTTACTTCCAAAGAATGATTGAAAAATGGAAAAGATCAAGTAGAAATCTTCTATGAAAAATAATAGAATAGTTCTTTACTACCAAAATGTAGTTTATACAGTATTATTAATTAGCGGAAACTATCCAAATACTAATAAACTTATTCCTACTGTTTTTTTGAATGTACATTCGTAGCGAACAGTAGAGAATTCTTTAGTGCAGTTGATAGGGTTGCATTAATGAGTAGAGAAGATAAAGATGATATTATTAAATTAGTAGTAACTGATAATCTATTAGAAGTTTCTTCTCAGTCTAAAGAGTTAGGAAGTGCTGTAGAGGAATTAAAAGTTTCTTCTACATTAGAAGATGAAAAAAATTCGAAATTTCTGTATCTGGGAAATATCTAAAAGACGCGGTATCTGCGGTTGCTGCGGAAGAAATTATCGTTAAGTTCTCAGGTGAGCTAACAGCGTTTATTATTCAACCAAGTGATTACCACAGAGAAATTATTGAATTAATTTTACCAGTAAGAACTTACTAATAATAAATAGGGGAAGCGGATTGAAATAAAAAGATCCGTAAAAATCAATTATTAAATTTAAAAACGTAATAGTTTATAGATAAGGGATGACCCAAAAAGTACTAAATTTTTAAAAAAAGTTTACAAGAAAAACTCTTAGACGCAGTGGTTTATTGATATTTAAATTCATTTTATAAAAGCTTTTTAGATATCTAATAAACTTTGCGGGGGTGACTCGACAAAATTGATTTCTACGAAATTACGATTTTTTTGAGTCACTCCCAATAATTTTTTTAGAATATCTATTAACTATACGGGGGTGACTTTGTAAATATGATTTATATAAAATCAGTATTTTTGAGTTACTCCCTTTTTCAAGGTTAAATTTAGGAGGAACAATGACAAAGAAAAAAACTAGCATATTAATTTTTATTAGGTGTTATCTTTTTAGGACTTATTCTTAGAACACCTATTACAGCAGTAGGAGCAATCGTTGGACCATTAAAGTCTATCTTAGATATTAACAACACGGTTGCTGGATTTATCACAACAATACCATTAATTGCATTTGCAATATTCAGTCCAATGGTAGCAAAAATTATCAAATAAAGTAGGCTTAGAAAAGACGATATTATTAGCTGCAGTTATTATAACTGTAGGTTTAGGGTTTTAGATTTTACATTAATACTTATGTATTCTTCCTTACGACATTTATCGTAGGAGTAGGAATAACAGTAGGTAATGTATTATTACCAGGATTAGTTAAGAAATACTACCCAGAAAAACTAGGAGTTATGACTGGTTTTTATGCAGTTGTTATGAATGTAGGGGCTGCGTTTGCTGCTGGGGTAAGTTATCCACTATTAAGTACAAATATAGGTGGAGAGAAATTCTCAACTGGACTTGCGGTTAATATTTGGATTGTTATTGCAATTATCAATATCTTTATCTACGCAGCTATGTCGAAAAAAATAATGTAGTAAGTGATGTTAAAGATACTCATGAAAAAAAGTCCATGGATACTTTAAACATTCTAAAAATGTGGACGATTATGTTGAGTATGGGATTACAATCTGCATTATTCTATTGTAGTGTTTCATGGTTTGCTGAAATTATGATTAGTAAAGATTTCTCACCTGAAACAGCAGGACTATTATTATCAATTAGTCAATTCGCTCAATTTCCATCTACTTTTATAGTACCGATTTTAGCTGATAAATTACATAATAAATTAATTATTCCTACAGTAATTACGATTGGATATATCGTGTCACTTGTTGGAATGCTTTCGACAAGTGGAAACTTCGTATTAATGCTAACATTTATAGTTATCTTCGCGTTAGCTGGAGGATGATCATTCTCATATGTTATGTATCTATTCTCAGCTAAATCAAGAAATGAAAGTGAAGCGGCAGATATCTCAGGTTTAGCACAATCAGGGGGATACTTGTTAGCGGCAATATTCCCACCATTATTAGGATATATCAGAGATATCTCTGATTGGAATAAAGCGCTATATGTATTAATAGCGACGTCAGCTGTATTACTAGTGACATTAATTCACTGTAGTTCAAAAAGGAAATATTATAGAAAAAAATAATAAATAAGAGTAACTAACTAGCTATTTCTCTGAAAAATAGTATAGATTAGTTACTCCTTTTTTTATAATATCAAGTTTTCATAAAGAAAAAGTTTAAAGAAACAAAAAAATAAGTATATGAATAATACAGAAAGAAGAAGTAATTGATATAATATATAATATGTTAATCTATTATAAATACAGTTTAGAGAAAAAAATAATAGTACAAGAATAAGAATTTTAATAAAAAAATTAAGGTGCTTAAAAAAATTAAAATAAAAATTGAAAAAAATTATCTTATAATATTAGTTATAAGTAAAAAAATTAAGAATAAAAATAAGAAAAACGTTTTTAACTAATATTGAAATAATACATAATAAATTGTAAAAAAATATGAAAATTTGTTTAGATTAATAACAAGATTGTATAATTTAAAGGAATAAAAAACACTTTCTTTTTTTACAATAATATGATATAATTCTAGAGGAAATGAGATATTTATACTTTTAATTTAAATATTATAGTATTTTTGTTTCATAAATATAAAATAGTAAAAAAATAATTACTTTAAAAATATCTAAAAATTATATATAATATATGGAGGTTTTTCTTATGAAAGCGAAAAAAATAGAAAAAGTTGTTTTAATAGGAGCAGGAATGGTAGGGATGAGCTTTGCTTATCAATTATATTCAAGCGGACTTTGTGAAGAACTAGGATTAATTGACTTCTTCGCTGAAAAAAAGCAGAAGGTGAAGCAATGGACCTTAACCACGGTGGAGCTTTAGTACCACCTATTAAAGTAACTTCAGGTGGATACGAACAATGTGCTGATGCAGACGTAATCGTAATCGCTGGAGGTCTTCCACAAAAACCAGGTGAAACTCGTCTTGACTTAGTTGACAAAAACATGAAAGTAGTTAAAGATATGTCTGAGCAAATCGTAGCTTCAGGATTTGATGGAGTTATCGTTATCGCATCTAACCCAGTAGACGTATTAACTAACGCTTTACAAAAAAATTCACTGGATTCCCAAGAAACAAAAATCGTTGGATCAGGAACTACTCTTGACTCTTCAAGATTCCGTTACATCTTAGGAGAAAAAAATTAGGATTAGCACCAAGCAGTGTTCGTGGATATATCATTGGGGAACACGGAGACACTCAACTTGCTGCATGGAGTAACGTAAATGTTTACGGAAAAACAATTCGACAGATTCTTAGAAACTTCTAAATACACTAAAGAAGACTTCGCTGATGTAGAAGAAAAAAAGTTATGCGTGCTGCATACGAAGTAATTAATCGTAAACGTGCTACTTACTACGCAATCGGACTTGCATTATTCACAATCGTAAAAAGCTATCTTACGTGACGAAAACGTGGAATTAGCAGTAAGTGGATACTGTGATGGACACTACGGAATCGACGGATTATACATCGGAACTCCAGCTATCGTTGGACGCGAAGGTGTTCGTGAAGTAGTAGAATTAGACTTAACTGAAGAAGAAACAGCTAAAATGCAACATTCAGCTAAAGTTCTAAAAAGAAACTTTAGAAAAAAAGCATACGCAGCTTTAGAAGCTTAATTCAATTAAAAAAATTATAGAAGAATTAGATTCAAATCTTTAATTTAAAGAAGAATTTAATTCTTCTTTTTGTAAAAACTTAAGTAAAGGAAATACTATATTTATAAATAAGTAAACGTTTTTTTGAAAAATAAAAAAATATGAATAATTTTTGTTTTTCAAGTACTAGACTTATATTAAAAAAATTTGTTACAATATAAAAAGGATGAAAAGGTTTTTAAAAAGTTATCAAAAATAAATAAACAATAAAAAAATAGAGGAGATAGACTATGACAATAACGATATATGACGTAGCAAAAAGAAGCAAAAAGTATCGATGGCAACTGTATCTAGGGTTGTTAACAATAACCCTAATGTAAAAAGAAGATACAAGACTACGTGTCCAAGAGGTTATTAAGAAATTAAGATATACACCTAACGCTGTTGCCAGAGGACTTGCTAGTAAGAAAACAACAACAATCGGTATAGTATTACCAGATATAGCAGACTTATCTTCTGCAGAAATAGTAAGTGGTATTGAATCAGTAGCTAATATGTATAAATACAATA
>BNJT01000319.1_pt1:0-75000 | contig 137715 bp, 169 predicted proteins | sample 8540491 | NCBI WGS metagenome assembly BNJT01 (sample SAMD00202455, study PRJDB9452) | human saliva metagenome | host: Homo sapiens | reverse complement strand
CGAGAGAACCATCGTTAAGGAACTCGGCAAAATGACCCCGTAACTTCGGGAGAAGGGGTGCCTACGAGAGTAGGCCGCAGTGAATAGGCCCAAGCGACTGTTTAACAAAAACACAGGTCTCTGCAAAACCGTAAGGTGAAGTATAGGGGCTGACGCCTGCCCGGTGCTGGAAGGTTAAGAGGAGTGCTTAGCGAAAGCGAAGGTATGAATTGAAGCCCCAGTAAACGGCGGCCGTAACTATAACGGTCCTAAGGTAGCGAAATTCCTTGTCGGGTAAGTTCCGACCCGCACGAAAGGCGTAACGATTTGGGCACTGTCTCAACGATGGACTCGGTGAAATCATAGTACCTGTGAAGATGCAGGTTACCCGCGACAGGACGGAAAGACCCCATGGAGCTTTACTGTAGCTTGATATTGAATTTTGATGCAGTATGTACAGGATAGGTAGGAGCCAGAGAATCATGCACGCCAGTGTATGAGGAGGCGTTGTTGGGATACTACCCTTGCTGTATTGAAATTCTAACCCTCGGCGTAGAAGACCGGGAGACAGTGTCAGGTGGGCAGTTTGACTGGGGCGGTCGCCTCCCAAAGAGTAACGGAGGCGTTCAAAGGTTCCCTCAGAATGGTTGGAAATCATTTGCAGAGTGTAAAGGCACAAGGGAGCTTGACTGTGAGACCTACAAGTCGAGCAGGTGCGAAAGCAGGACTTAGTGATCCGGTGGTTCCGCATGGAAGGGCCATCGCTCAACGGATAAAAGCTACCCTGGGGATAACAGGCTTATCTCCCCCAAGAGTCCACATCGACGGGGAGGTTTGGCACCTCGATGTCGGCTCATCGCATCCTGGGGCTGTAGTCGGTCCCAAGGGTTGGGCTGTTCGCCCATTAAAGCGGTACGCGAGCTGGGTTCAGAACGTCGTGAGACAGTTCGGTCCCTATCCGTCGTGGGCGTAGGAAATTTGAGAGGAGCTGTCCTTAGTACGAGAGGACCGGGATGGACGTATCAATGGTGTACCAGTTGTCACGCCAGTGGCATAGCTGGGTAGCTAAATACGGAAGGGATAAGAGCTGAAAGCATCTAAGCATGAAGCCCCCCTCGAGATGAGATTTCCCACGGATATTAAGACCCCTTGAAGACGACAAGGAGAATAGGTTAGGAGTGTAAGCACGGTAACGTGTTCAGCTGACTAATACTAATAGGTCGAGGACTTAATCAAGTGAAAGTTCTTTAGAAAGTAACTGTTGACAAAAAGAAAAAAGATGATATAATATGTATATGAAGTTTTCGTCTGGTGGCGATAGCGAAGAGGACACACCTGTACCCATACCGAACACAGAAGTTAAGCTCTTTAGCGTCGAATGTAGTTGGGCTTACGCCCTGTGAGACTAGAACGTTGCCAGGCAACAGTGAGAGCCTTCCAAATGGAAGGTTCTTTTTTTATTTAAGTTTTTTTGTCATAACACAAAACAACTGCCATGAGAATAAAACTCATGGCTTTTTTTAATTGGAATTTTATAGATTGAACTTTTTTTATTAATAAAGTATTCAATTAAGAGTAAGAGTAATTTTACAAATAATTAAAGATACCCTACATTTTAAATAGGGTATCTTTAGTTATTATTATTTTTTTGTTCTATGGATATATGGTTTTCTTTCTGCCGGTTTAATCTCACCCATGATAGAATAAATGTTATTATCTGTAGCTAACAAGGCATGTCCACAAGGAGCTTCAAAAGGAATTTCTCCTAATTGGTACCAGCGGTTTTCATTCAAGTTGTATACTAATTCTTTTTTATTCCACTTATAATCACTTACAGGACGTCTAAAGTATGCGTCACGATATTTTGCATGATCTTCACCTTGTAATGTTGTTAAATTGAATACAGCATCTTTCCAAACATCTTTATTGAAGCCGCCGATTACTAGTAGTTCATGGTCGTTTAATGGAGCCCAATCAGCACCGAGTAGAGATACTTCTTCATTATCAATTTCTACATCAGCTAGTTGTGTCCATTCTTTTGTTTCTAAGTTTACTTTATATCCATCGTTATATGTTTCACTAGCGCCACCACCATATACATAAAGTTCATTATTGTATACATAGCTTACTGCTTGATTACGTAATTTTCCAGGAAATTCTGAAAATACTTCGAATTTCTTAGTTGCTAAATCATATGCATAAAGTTCATTGTTATTTGATCCGTTGATAGATCCGATACCGAAGTATAGTTTATTGTCGTGAACTTTTGCGATAACATTTTCTATAGTAAGTGGAAGAGTGTCGACTACCTCAACTTTAATTTATTATCAACAACAGTGAATGCCAATAATTCTGATGATGTTTCAGTTTTATTAGCAATGTAGTATAGTGTATCGTTATGCACTGCACTTGGTCCATAGGCTAGAGGATAGTCAAATTGAGTTTGATCTAATAAAGTTACTCCGTCAGCTGTTTCTTCATATAGATATATGTCTTTATGATTTACTTTAACTCCACCATCTACAGGAAGTCCACCTGGGAAGTTAGCACCGCCACCGAAGATTAGTTTATTGCCTAATACTCCTTTAACTAATCCTGCTGTACCTATATTATTTTCGTAGCCTTTTTGAGCCGCTACAGTAGCTATATTTGTCCATTTTAGTTGTGTACTCATTATTTTATAGTACCTCCCTATTATTTTTTTAAAATCAAACGCTTACATCGATATATTTTTTTAGAGTGGGAGGGGCCGACTGATGATTTTTTTCTTAGTCGAGAGCCACTCCCACAACTTTTGTTATTTAAAGTCTGCTTCTTTGTCTACTATTACATATACACTTGGATGATTTTTTTAGAATAGTACAAGGAATATTTTCAGTAATTTCCTCATCTTCTACTAAACTTTTTAATCGCTTGTTGTTTAGCTTCACCAAAAGCTAATAAGATTATGTGTTTAGCCTTCATAATATCTTTTTATCCCCATTGTTACAGCCTGTTTTGGTACTAGATTAATATCATTATTAAAGAATCTAGAATTTGCTTCTATTGTTTCTTGTTTTTAAATCAACAATATGTACTCCAGTATCAAAAGATGTACCTGGTTCATTAAATCCGATGTGACCATTTGAACCAACACCTAGTAGTTGAACGTCAATATTAGCATTATCAAGCGCTTCTTGGTAAGATTTAAGAGCATTTTCTAAATCTTCAGCACTTGCGTCAGGAACATGAGTGTTTGCCTTTTTCTATATCGATATGATCGAATAGATTAGTCTCCATGAATTTATGATAACTTTCTGGGTGATCATAGCTGATACCTACATATTCATCTAAATTATAAGATTTTTATATTTTTTTATAGCTGAAATTACCTGCTTTGTGGTCTGCAATCATTTCTGCGTATAAGTCTGTAGGTGTTCCACCAGTAGCAAGACCTAGTGTTGAATTTTCGTTAATTAAACTTCTTAAAAATTTTTGTACGCTTCTTTTTGAAGCTTCTTTTTTTAGAATTAAAAAAACTAAATATTTCATAGAATTACCCCTTACTTTTTAATCTTCTTTTTTATAAACTTCTTCGCCACGTGCGAATGTTGTTAGTACTTCGTATGTAGGGACTAATAACAACAAGGTCAGCATCAAAACCAACTTTGATTTTACCTTTTACGATCGGCAAATCCTAGCATTTCCGCTGGGTTTTTTTGTACAAGAGTTAATGGCAGCATCGACAGGAACTAAAGCATCCTCAATTAAGACACGTAGTCCATCGATAACTCTTAGTGTAGAACCTGCTAAACGCCCATCATCACGGTGAGCACTACCATCTTCATATATTTCCATATTTTCTCCACCGAAGATGTAAGAACCACGTCCACAACCTTTAGCACATAGTGAATCGGTAATCATAATTCCGTGATCGCGACCTTTAGCTGTGAAGTATGTATTTAAAGCATCTGTTGTAGAGTGGATACCGTCACAGATAATTTCTCCATAAGCATCACGCGCACGTAGTGCAAATCCTACTTGACCTCCGTCACGGTGATGGAAACCAACCATTCCATTATAAACGTGAGTTTGAGAAGTGGCACCGTTAGCGAATGCTAGGTAACTTTCTTTATAATTACAAGCAGAGTGTCCTAGACTTACACGAATTCCTTGGCTTACAAGGTATTTAGTAAGTTTGTAGTCGATATCTTTTTCACAAGCGATAGTAATAAGTTTAATTAGATTTTTACTAGCTGCTTGGAATTTTTTAAATTGTTCAACACTAGGTGTTTGGATACAACTTAAAGGCTGAGCACCACGTTTTTCTACATCAAGATAAGGACCTTCGAAGTGAATACCTAAAATTTCGGCACCTTCGTAACCTTCTTCATATACTTTTGCTACATTAGCAACAGCTTTTAGAAGAACTTCTTCAGTTTGTGTAATTGTTGTTGGTAAAAATGATGTTACTCCCTCAGAAACGATATTTTTAGTCCAGTTACGAAGCCCCTCTTCGTTAACATCATTTGTATCATAGCCATAAGCTCCATGAGTATGAACATCTATAAAACCAGGTAGAATACGATTAGCTCCGAAATCATAATCTACTTTATCGAATGCGTCATAATCATAAACAGCAGTAATTTTTTTATCTTCTACTTCTACAATAAGAGGAAGAAATTGTCCGCTTGACCAAACTTTTTTTTACTTTTTTTATTAGCATAATAGCACCCCTTTTTAAAAAAATTCTATCTTTTAAATTTAATGTGTTAAATCTTCTTTAATCTAATGTTAACACATTTTAAATATATTTGTAAAGTAGAAAAAGTAAAAAGTTTTCAAAATTAATTTAAAAGGTATTTTTAAATGGTTTTTTTATAAAAATAAGAAACCACTGATTTTTTTAATGAAAAAAATTTAAGGTGTTATATTAATGTAGGAGAGCTAATAATGAAAAAAATACAAATTTTTTTTAATCGTGATATTTTTTTAGAATATAATGTCTTAAAAAGTACAAAAAAATTATGTAAACTGATAATAAAATGGAAAAATATTTCTAGAATAATAATTTTCTAAATATTACTTCTATTGATTTTATAGAGAAAAAAATCTCTTTTATATAATGATAAAAAAACACAAGATACTTACTATTGACTTTGATTATAAGAGGAATATAATTATATTTAGAACAAAAATTACTAATTTTATAGAAGTAATTTTTATGTTAACTTATTATATAAGAGGTTGAATATATGGATAAATCAAGATTAACCTTTCTTGGTGTAATAATAACAATAGGAATAATATTCGGTGATATAGGAACCTCGGTTCTTTATGTTATGAAATCATTTGTTCATAGTACTGATGCAACGATGAATGGAAACTTAGTTCTAGGATTTATCAGTTTAATATTTTGGGTAATGACTTTACAAACTACGACAAAATATGTAATGATAGCGCTGAAGGCTGATAACAAAGGCGAAGGAGGGGTATTTTCACTTTTTGCCTTAATAAAAAATAAAACAAGACGTAGTGTAGCACTTTTAGCGATGATAGGGGGAGCAACACTCCTTGCCGATGGGATAATAACACCTGCAATTACGGTAACCTCCGCGGTTGAAGGATTACATGATATTGTTCCTTCTATCAATACAAATGATGTAATTGTCTTAGTGCTTATAATATTTGTATTTATTTTTTCATTTCAACGCTTTGGAACAAAAAAAATTGGCTCATTATTCGGACCTATAATGAGTTTATGGTTTTTATCTCTATTGCTTTGGGGAGTAAAATCTATAAGTAGTAGACCAGAAATATTAAAAGCTATAAATCCTAAATATGCATTACAGTTGCTAATATGTTATCCTGGTGTTTTTTTGTCCTATTAGGAGCGGTATTTTTTTATGTGTATCGGGTGCTGAGGATTTATATGTAGATTTAGGTCATTGTGGTAGAAAAAATGTCAGAATGGCGTGGTTTTCTGTGAAGGTGTGTTTACTTGCGAACTATTTCGGTCAGGCAGCGTATCTGTTATCGACAAATTATAGCGCGACAAAAAATCCGTTCTTTGCGATAGTGCCGGATAGTTTTATAGTATTTCAGGTAATACTTGCGACACTTGCTGCAATAATAGCAAGTCAAAGTTTAATTACAGGCTCATTTACATTGATATCAGAGGCGATAAAATTAAATCTTTTCCCAAAATTAATGATAAAATATCCTACCGAGTTAAAAGGTCAAGTCTATGTATCTGCGGTTAATATAATATTATTTATTTGTAGTAGCTGTGTAGTATTATTCTTCAGAACAAGTAGTAATATGGAAGCTGCGTATGGACTAAGTATTAGTGTAACGATGTTTGTAACGACATTGTTGTTAAGCATATATTTATATAAAGTAAAAAAATAAAAAAACTTTTGCGCTTATTTTTCTTATTATTCTTCGGAATAGAGGAGTTGTTTTTTTCTTATATGCAAATAGTTTGAAATTCGTTAATGGTGGTTATATAACTGTAATTATCGCCTCATTAATATTTACAATTATGTTTATTTGGTATAAAGGAACAGAAATTAAAGAACGTGAAAGTCAATATTTAACTGTAAAAAATTATACGAAACAGTTGTTGAAGTTAAGCGTAGATAAAAAGCGTACCGAAATATGCAACAAACCTAGTGTATTTAACAGGTGCTAAACATGAGGAAGATGTGGATTATGCAGTCTTGTATTCTATCTTGAATAAACAACCTAAACGAGCAAATGTCTACTTCTTCGTCCATATAAATGTGCTAGATGAACCATATAGAAGAGAGTACAAAGTTACTAAATTTAGTGATAAGAAAATATTAAAAAAATTACCTTTAATCTAGGGTTTAGAGAAAAATCAAAGGGTCAATATGTTTATGCGTCAAGTAATTGCCGATTTATTAGAAGACAAAGAGTTAGAACTGCAACCTACTAAATATAATTTAAGAGGGAAAGCTGAAACTGTAGGAGACTTTAGATTCGTATTGATTGAGGAAGTATTAGGTAACAGTAACGGTTTGTCTTCATTTGATAACTTTATTATGGGATTAAGATTGAAACTGAAAAAAATTACGGTGACTCCGGAAAAAAATGGTTCGGATTAGATACTAGTGTTATCACTAAAGAAGCGGTACCTTTAAATGTTGTTCAAAGTACAGTGAAAAAAATTAACTAGAATAAAATAAGAAAGATCAGACTTAGAAAAGTAGTTGTAATTTTTACTTTACTTATTCTGAGTCTGATTTTTTTACTGTTTTTTTAAAAAATAATTACTCCTCTTATTTTTTTATGAAGTAAACAGGGAAAAGAGTATGGAAAAAAACCATACTCTTTTAAAGTTGTTTATACACTAATTGCCTATTTAGAAAGTTTACGTCTTACAGCAAGTCCGATTAATCCGATTAAGCTTAATCCTAGAGCTGTAGTGCTAGATGTATTCATACCAGTATTTGGTAATGATTTTTTTCATTTTTAGCTTCAACTTTTTGCAGGTTCTTTAACTTCAGGAGCTTTTTTTGTCCAAAGTCTACACCAGGTGTAGAAGGTTGAGCAGTTCGAAGTTTAGCTAAGTCAAATGCTGGTACTTCATGAATAGCAGGTTTGTTTTCTAATAAAGTATTTAATGCTTCTTCTAAATCGTTTAATCTATTTGCTAATCCTTCGATGTAGTATGGTTCAGCACCATTTTTCTTCGCCATCTTTGATTTGTTCTTTTTACTTTAGTAATTTCATCTAAGATTTTTTTGATTTCAGGGTTGTTAGCACCGAATTCTGGTACTTCATTAACAGCAGGAGCAACAGCGTTCACGCCACCTTTGAATTCAGGAACTTCTGTTTCATTGTTTAACCATGCAGATAAAAATTCGTTTAATTCATTCTTAGCATTATCAAGAGCTTTTTGGAGACCTTCTTTAAAGTAATCTTCAGCTCCATTATTTTCAGCATCTTTAAGATCAGATTCAAGTTTGGCAACTTCATCTCTTAAACGTTTAATTTCATCTTTAGGACCTTTAGCTTTTTCTACTGGTGCTTCAGTTTTCGGTGGTTTAGGAGCATCAGCTTCTGGTTTATCAGGAACAGTAGGAGGTGTTGTATCATTTACTCCACCGTTGAACTCAGGGTTAGTAGGTTGAGTAGGAGCATCACCATCGCTAACTCCACCATTGAATTTAGGAAGTTCTGGTTGTACAAGTGCATCTCCGTTAGAAGTTTCAGGTTTAGATGGTTTAGGAGCATCAGCTTCTGGTTTATCAGGAACAGTAGGAGGTGTTGTATCATTTACTCCACCGTTGAACTCAGGGTTAGTAGGTTGAGTAGGAGCATCACCATCGCTAACTCCACCATTGAATTTAGGAAGTTCTGGTTGTACAAGTGCATCTCCGTTAGAAGTTTCAGGTTTAGATGGTTTAGGAGCATCAGCTTCTGGTTTATCAGGAACAGTAGGAGGTGTTGTATCATTTACTCCACCGTTGAACTCAGGGTTAGTAGGTTGAGTAGGAGCATCTCCATCGTTAACAGCACCAGTGAATTCAGGAAGTTCTGGTTGTACAAGTGCATCTCCGTTAGAAGTTTCAGGTTTAGATGGTTTAGGAGCATCAGCTTCTGGTTTATTAGGAACAGTAGGAGGTGTTGTATCATTTACTCCACCATTGAACTCAGGGTTAGTAGGTTGAGTAGGAGCATCACCATCGCTAACTCCACCATTGAATTCAGGAAGTTCTGGTTGTACAAGTGCATCTCCGTTAGAAGTTTCAGGTTTAGATGGTTTAGGAGCATCAGCTTCTGGTTTATCAGGAACAGTAGGAGGTGTTGTATCATTTACCCCACCGTTGAACTCAGGATTAGTAGGTTGAGTAGGAGCATCTCCATCGTTAACAGCACCAGTGAATTCAGGAACTTCGTTAACAGCAGCTTCAACAGCGTTAGCCCCACCAGTAAATTCAGGTTTTTCTTCAGATACAGGAGCATCAGCAGCATTAACCCCGCCAGTGAATTCAGGTTTTTCTTCAGCCACAGGAGCATCAGCAGGGTTTCCCCCACCTTCGAACTCAGGAGCGTCAGCTACAGTAGGAGGTGTTGCATCATTTACTCCACCATTGAAATCAGATCCATTATCTCCAGAAGGAGAGTCACTAGGGTTTACTCCACCAGTGAATTCAGGAGCATTAGGAGCTGTAGGAACTTCGTCAGGTTGTTTTGCGTCATCAGAAGGTGCATCGCTAGGATTTACTCCGCCGCTGAAGTCTTTTGGTTCTTCGCCTTTAGGAACTTCTTTTTAAGTTTTCGATATAACCTAAAGTTGCGTTGTAATCGTCAGTTAGCTCATCGATTGCAGATTTATAAGCTTTTTACAGCTTCGTTAACTTCATCAAATTTAGCTTGAGCTTCATCAGCAGCAGTTTTAGCAGAAGCAACAGCAGCTTCTAATTTGGTTACCGCATCCTGTAATCCATCTTGGATAGCTTGTTCAGCATTGTTTTTTTCTTAGCTGTTTCAAGTGCAGTTTTTAGCTTTTTCTAAAGTTTCTTTTTTTGTTTATCTAATGCAGCATTTTTTTCTTCTACTGTTTTAGCTTTTTTTCAGTAGCATCAGATTTATCTTTATCAGCTACTTTAGTTAATTTTTTTCGATTTTTTTTCAGCTAAATCATCAGCTATATCTGTAAGTTTTTTTAACGATTGGTTTAGAAGCTTCTTTTTTTTAGCAGCTTCATCAACTTTTTTTCTGTTCTTCAGCATCTAATTTTTTTAGTTTCTTCAACTTTTTCAGGTACTTTATTTCTAGTGTTATAGTCATTTTCTAATTCTTTAAGAATATCATTAGCAGTTAAATCACCTTTTTCAACAGCGTCTAAGATAGCTTCTTTACCAATTTCAGCTTTTTTTATCAGCGATTGCTTTATCTTTGTCTGTGATACTTGCATCTTTATTGATTTCTGCGATAGCATCCTCTTCAAGTCGATCTAAAGCATCTTTAAGTTTAGTTCTAGTATCGGCTTCATCTTTTTTTAAGTTCTTCAACTTTAGCTTTAGCTTTATCGGCTTCTTCTTTAGCTTTAGCTAATTCAGTTTCAGCGTCAGTTTTAGCTTTATCAGCTTCATCTTTTTTAGTTTGAGCAGCTGTTACATCGTCAGCTTCTTTTTTAGCTTTAGCTGTAGCTTCTTCAACTTTTTTTAGCTTCTTCAGCAACTTTTTTTCTCTAACTCAGCCACTTTTGCGTCAGCTTCAGCTTTTAGCTTCAGCAGCTTTTATCAGCTTCTGTTTTTTCAGCTACTTTAGCTGGTTCTTCTTCTTTTGGCTTAGCTGGTTCGCTAGCTTCTTTTTCTTTAGCAGCTTTTACTTCTTCTAGAGTTTTATTGTACTCGTCAGTAAGTTTATTTAGTTCTTCTGCGTAAGCTTGAGTATCTGAAGCAGCTTTATCAAATGCAACTTGTGCAGCATCTTTAGCTTTTTCGATAGCTTTAACAGCTTTATCTAATGAAGCAACGATATCAGCCTCAGAACCATTATTTTGAGCAGATTCCAGTGCTTCTTTAGCTTCTTTTAATGTATTTTCTTGTTTTTTAAGAGCTTCAGCTTTTTTATCTTCTTCAGCTTTTAATGCATCAGTATCTTTTTTTAAGAGCATCGACTTCTTCACCTAAGTCATCAGCTTTATCTTGAAGTTTTTTTCTGATGCAGGACGAGCAGCATCAGCTTTTTTTCAGCTTTTTCGATTCCAGCTTTAACGTCTTGAGGAAGAGCATCTTTAGTTTTAGCTTCAGCAGCTGGAGTTGTTGATGAATTACCAGCAGTAGCATCGTCATTTTCTAATTCTTTAAGAATATCACCAGCTTTTAAATCACCAGATTCAATAGCTTTTAATAATCCTTCTTTGTCAACTAATTCTTTAGCAGCTTCTTTATTAGTAATTTTTGGATCATTTGCGATTGATTCTTCTAATTGATCTAAAGCTTTTTGATAAAGCGTCTTTAGAATCTGCTTCTTCTTTCTTAGCGTCTTCTTCTTTTTTTGGCTTCTTCTTTAGCTTTAGCGTCAGCTTCAGCAGCTTTTTGTTTAGCGGCAGCTAATTCATCATCTGCAGTTTTTTTAGCTTCTTCAGCTTTTAGTTTTTAGTAGCCTCTGCATCAGCAGCTTCTTTTTTTCTTAGCTTCTAGTTTAGTATTTGCTTCATTAGCTGCAGTAGTTGTTGTATCTACTTTTGCTTGAGCTTCAGTAACTTTTTTTCTTCAGCTTTTTTTAGCGTCAGCTTCAGCTTGTTTGATTTCTGGACTTGTAACTTCTGATTTTTGGAGTTTCAGTGTTTCCAGATGCGTTAGTATTTCCAGTTTCTGCAGGTTGAGATGCTGCAGGTTGTGTTGTTTCTGCGTCGCTAGCGTGAACTATAACTGACCCGGTAGTTGCTACCCCAAGTCCAACAAGGACAGAGGCAACACCTACCTTAAATTTACGTAATGAATATTTTCTTTTTGTTTCCATAAAAAAATCCCCTTTTTTAAAAAAATATAATAATGACTGTGTTTCTAAAATGTTTGTTTTGAAGTTGTAAACAGAACTTTCAGAGACGATTAATGTATTAATAATTTTTTTATTATACAAGAGGAGAAACTATAAAAACAACAACTTTAGTAAGTTATAAAAACTTAATTGTTATATGGTAAACCTATATTTCAAAAAAATTTTAAAAATAAATAAAAATTATATAAAAAAACGAACAAGCTAAATATAAAAAAATTAAAAATTTATATATATTAATATAGTGATATATATAGATTATATTTATTGATAAAAAAATGTAAATATAATTCTTAATAAGTGGATATGAGTGTTTAAAAAAATCAAATATTAAATTTATGTTGCAAAAAAATATGTAAACCTTAAGGTATCGGTTTTTTTGTAATTAATAAAAAAATTAGTTTTTAGGGTGTGTTTTTATATAGGTGACAGTATAAATGATGTTAGATTTTTTTAAAAAAATATATGTGTACTATAGATTTTTTTCTATCTATAATTAAATTAAAGAAGAATTCCAAAAAAACAAGATATTCGAATCTGGATTTTTTTGAAATTCTTCTAAAAAAATATATAGCATTAATAATTTTCTTCTAGTTTTCTGAATTCATCCCTAGTGTGTTGAGGTAAACTCTTACCGTAGTCCATCATAAGGACGATGTCTTTAAATGCAGCTTTTGGAATAGCTAGACGTTCTATGTCTTCAATTCCAACATCTAGATTAATATCGTCTATATGGTTTGATTTTAGTTTTTCTACAAAGTCTGGTTCTGCGACAAATGGTGAAGATAATCCGATCATATCTGCGTGTAATATAGCTGCTTCACATTTTTCGACAGTATTGATACCACCCGATGCGATTAATGGAATTCTTCCATTTAAATGTTCGTAGACAACTTCATTAATAAGGAGACCGTGATGTGGACCTTCCGCACGTACTGTATTTAGATAAATATTTTGTCCCCAGCTGGCAATTGCCATATATGATAGAGGTACTCTTTCTAATAACCAATCTGTAAGTTGATTAAATTCTTCAACTGTGTAACCAACTTCTTCACCACGTGTTTCTTCAGGTGTTGCACGATAACCGAAGATAAAGTCTTTAGGTGCTTCTTTTTTGATTACTTCATATACATCTTCAAAAACTTCAAGGATGAAGCGTGAACGATTTTCTAATGTATCTACTCCATATTCATCGTGACGTTCATTAGAGAAGGTAGAGAAGAATGTCTGTAATAGAAGACGTTGGGCACTAGAAATTTCTAAACCATCGAAACCAGCAGCGATAGCACGACTTGCAGCACGCTTATAATCTTCTCTTATTTTTTGTATATCTTCTATAGAAAGAGGATGAACGATATGTTCTATAGGAGAGTTCAGTTCCATATAGCTTGGACCAACAGCGCGCCTATTTGTAGTAACGTAATGGTTAGCGAAACGTCCTGCATGTGTTAGTTGGAGGATAGCCTTCGCTCCACCAGACTTCATAGCTTGTGCCATCTTTTTAAGACCAGGAATACATGCATCATCATGGACGCTAAAACCATATTCAAAAAGTTGACCTTCAAGGTTTATATAAGCGGCTCCAGTGATCTGTAAAGGCGCTGTATTTTTTCGTCTTTCGGCATAAAGAAGATCTTCCTCTGTAATGAATCCTTCTGCAGTAGAAGAGTTCGTAGTCATAGGCGAAAGAACAAAAGCGATTCTCTAGTTCTATTCCGTTAGCCAGTTTGACAGGTGTTAATAATTTTGATTTCATAAAAAAATACCCCTTTAAGTAATGTAAATAACATACAGCTAGAACCAATATATAAGCGATAAGAAATGAAGCATTAAAAATCTGTAGTAACTTCTTTTTTTATTTATGTAAATCTATAAAAAGTTAAATAGATTAAATCACCATAATTTTTTTATAAAAAAATTTAAACTAGTGGTGCTAGGTGTCTGTACTTTTTACTGAAAAATGTGTTATAATAAGTTTGTAGTTTCAGAAAAAGGTTTTCTTACGATTTATTATATCAGATTATTAGACGAATAAAAAAAGGTGAAAATGAATTTAAGAATAGATAAATTTTTTTAATAGCCCTGTAAAAAAACAGAGGATAGAAATTATGTAAATCTAAGTAATATGTAAGAAGAGGAATAACTCAACAAAAATCTATTTCTCCGAAATTGTAATTTTTGAGGCATTCCCAAGTATAAAAATAAATGTAAAAATATAAGAGGATAATAATATGAAACTTAGTATTTTAGATTATGCTATTGTAGATGAAGGAAAGACTGCGATAGAGGCTATAGAAGAGAGTGTAGAACTTGCTCGCCTAGCTGAAAAACTAGATTATAGTCGTTTTTGGATGGCTGAGCATCATCAGGTTCCTGCCTTAGCTAGTAGTAGCCCAGAATTATTAATGTTGCACCTTCTTCAAAATACAGAAAAAGATACAAATAGGTTCAGGTGGAATAATGATTCCTCACTATGCACCGTATAAAATTAGCGAATGGATCAAACTTCTAAGTGCTCTATATCCAAATAGGGTAAATCTTGGAATAGGGAATAATCCGGGGACCAAAGTAGTTCAGAAGTTGATGGATACTACACCTATGACGAGAGAAGAGTACAATGATAGTTGTAGAGAATTACTAGAACTTCTTACAGGTACTGAAACACTAGTTCAACCACCGGAAGCGAAGGTAAGTCCGATGTGGCTATTATCTACTAGTGAAAAAAGTGCAAATCTAGCTGCGGAGCTAGGGCAAAATTATGTGTATGGTCTATTCTTTAATCAAGCTGTAGATTATATAGAGACAGCTAAAAGATGCTTAAATACGTACCGTACAAAAATGCGTGAGCAACAAAAATCCCCCCAAGATGTGGTTGCGGTATTTATTGCGATAGGGGAAGATGAACAGGAAGCGAAAGATTTAGTACGCTGTTTAGATGTTTGGCTTCTTGGTAAGAAAGAATTTACAGAATTTGACAGATTCCCTAGTATAAAAAAACAGCTAAAGAGTATGAGATAAGAGAAGCGGATATAGAAAAAGTAGAAAAAAACAGAACGCGTTTAGTTTGGGGTACGAAGGATGTAGTAGTAGAAAAACTAAAAAAACTAGCTGCGGAATTCGAATTAGAAGAGTTGATGTGTATACCTTTAGTACCAACGATAGAAAGAAGAAAAAAATATTATTGAGATTTTAGCTAAAGAGCTAATGGGAAAAGAGGAGAAAAAAATTAATGACTTGGAAGGCGATAGAGTTAGAAGAAAACAATGCCGAAAAAAACTAGCACAGCTAATAGAAGAAGCTGAGGCGATAGTCATAGGAATAGGCGCTGGGATGTCAGCTGCTGATGGTTTTACTTATATTGGAGAGAGATTTACGAGTAACTTTAAAGATTTTTGTAGAAAAAAATATAAGTTTTTTTAGATATGTTACAGGCAAGTTTGTTTGATTTTTCCGAGTTCGCAGGAATATTGGGCATTTCAAAGTCGTTTTGTCTTGCTAAATTACTTTGATCAACCTGTAGGTGCGAGTTATCTTGCGTTAAAAAAATATCCTAAAGGATAAAAAAATTATCATATTATTACGACAAATGCTGATAATGCTTTTGATGTTGCGGGTTATGATATGGATAAAGTCTTCCATATTCAAGGGAAGTACGGGCTTATGCAGTGTAGTAAACATTGCCATGCGAAGACATATCAAGATGAAGCTTTAATGCGTAGACTGGCTGTGGAACAGGAAAATATGGAAGTCGACTATAGGTCTATTCCACTATGTCCAGAATGTGGAGCGCCACTTGAGGTTAATAAGCGTAATGCTGAAAAAAAGGAATGGTAGAAGATTCGATATTTTTTTCGAACATCTTGATAAATACAATGAATTTTTTTAGAAAATAATCGTGATAAGAAAAACATTATTTATTGAAATAGGAGTAGGATTTACGACACCTCAGTTTATAAAATATCCATTTTATAGAGAGCTTGATAAAAATCCTAATGCGTTAATGATTACTATGAACCAGAAGAAATATCAATTTCCAGAAAGGATTGCTTCTAGAGTATTGTGGTTTAACCAAAATAGTAAGGATTTAACGTTAGATGTGGAAGAGTTATTGAAAAAAATAATGAGGATTAAAAACCTCGCATAAGTTGACTCTAAACATAGTACAATGCGCATAAATTTCGCGCGATATAATTTAATATTAGCTAAAAAAATACATTAACAAAAAAATTAAAAAAATAAAGGAGAATAAATTATGTATTTAATAGAACCAATTAGAAACGGAAAAATATTTACCAGATGGAGCGCTAGTAATGGCGATGCAAGTTTACGTACTTAACAACATCGATATCGATGAAACTGTAATCTTCCCATATTACTGTGAACCAAAAGTAGAAATCGGATTATTCCAAAATGCTGAAACTGAAGTAAACCACGATTACATGAAAGAAAAAGATATTATTCTAGTTCGTCGTGATACAGGTGGTGGTGCTGTGTACGTTGATAACGGTGCTGTTAACGTATGTTTCTTAATGCCTGGAGATACTGATGTATATGGAAACTACAAAAAATTCTACCAACCAGCAGTAGACGTACTTCACAGTTTAGGAGCTACAGAAGTTGAACAAAGAGGACGTAATGACTTAACTGCTCGTGGTAAAAAAGTAAGTGGAGCTGCGATGACATTAGTACGTGGTAAAATCTACGGAGGATATTCATTACTTCTTGATGTAAATTACGAAGCGATGGTTAATGCCTTAACTCCAAACCGTAAAAAAATTGAATCAAAAGGTATTGAATCAGTAAGAGCACGTGTAATGGGTATGCGTGAACTATTAAAACCTGAATACCAAAATGTAACAATTGATGAGTTCAAAGACTTAGTTATTTGTGGATTAATGGGTATCGAAGATATTAAAGATGCGAAGAGATATGAGTTAACTGACGAAGACTGGGCTGCAATTGAAAAATTAGCAGATGAAAAATACCGTAACTGGGATTGGAACTACGGAAAATCACCACGCTATAACTATAACCGTGATGCTCACCTTGCGATCGGAACAGTTGATTTCAGCTTAGAAGTTGAAGAAGGCCGTATTACAAAAAGCGAAAAATCTACGGAGACTTCTTCGGAAAAAGGTAACGTACGTGACGTAGAAGAAAAAAACTTATTGGAGTAAGGGTAAAAGAAGAGGATTTACTAGAGGCTCTAGGAAGTATTGATTTAGCATTCTACTTCGGAAATGTAGAAGCAAAAAGAATTAGCAGACTTAATCTTAAGCTAGTTTTACAAACTATGTAAAAGAGGTGTGAGTTTATGGAAAAATTATTAACTCCCATAAAACTAGCGAATGGTGTGCAGTTAGAAAATAGGTTCGTACTGTCACCGATGACGACTAATTCTTCTACAAAAGATGGAATTATCACAAAAGAGGACTTGGATTATGCATTAAGACGTGCAAACTCAGCTCCACTGCAGGTAACAGGTGCGGCTTATGTCGATGTTGATGGGCAGTTGTTCGAGTTTGGTTTTGGTGCACATGATGATAGCTGTATTCCAGGACTTACTAAGATGGCAACTGCAATGCAAGACGCTGGAGCGAAGGCTATTTTGCAGCTGACTTATTCAGGTGCGGGTGCTAATTACTACGGGGTAAATCATAAGGTTTATGGTCCTAGTAAGTTGAAGTTGCATCTTCCGTTTGAACATGAGGTAGAAGAGTTGTCTCATGAGATGATCGATGTGATTAAACAAAAAAATACAAAGATGCTACGAGAAGAGCGATAAAAGCAGGCTTTGCAGGGATAGAAATATCTACAGCACAAAAGCTAATGCTGCAGACGTTTTTTTCTCAACGGTATCGAATAAACGCCATGATGAATATGGTGTAGATTCACTAGAAAATAGAGCTAGATTTATACTAGAAGTTTTTTTGAAGCGGTGTATGAAGTTATAAGAAACGAAGCACCTAAGGATTTTATTCTAGGATATAGAGCAACACCAGAAGAGACTCGTGGTGCGATAATCGGTTATACTGTTGAAGAATTTAACCAACTCACAGATTGGATACTAGAAAGAGTGCCATTATCTTACATTGCGATAGCGAGCTGGGGACAAAATATTTACCTAAATAAAGTTCGAGCTGAAGGACCTAACGAAGGTAGATTGATTAACGAAGTAGTTCATGAACATCTAGCGGGACGAGTTCCTTTGATGGCGACTGGTGGAATAAATAGTATAGAAAAAAGCCGTGAAGCTATTATTCATGCTGAGATGATTGGATTATCTAGTGTTTTTGTTGCAGAACCGGATTTTGTAGCTAAATTCCGAGAAAATCGTGAAGAAGATATTAATCTAGATGTAGGTGTGGAGGATATCGAAAGACTAGCGATACCAAAAGCTGCATTTAAAGATATTGTGCTTATGATGGATTATGGTAAGAGTCTGCCACAACACACGAGAGATGAATTTAGAAAATTAGAAGAAAATTACTAAGAAGCTCTCTGTGATAGAGGAGTGAAAGTAGTAATTAAAGAATGAAAGACTATTAAGATGAAGCGGCTACTGTTATCTAAGGTTGAACTTGAATAATAGTAGCTTCTTACATTGTAGCGTTTTAGAAGACGAGGAGTGCTTATGTATTTAATAGAGCCGATAAGAAATGGACAATATATTTATGATGGAGCAGTAGCCTTAGCGATACAAGTACATGTGTTGAATAAATTGAATTTAGACGAGGATATAATATTTCCATATTGTTGCAAACCGAAGGTGCAGATAGGTCTTTTTCAAAATGCTGAAAAAGAGATTAACCATGAGTACATGAAAGGTCACGGAATTACCCTTGTTAGACGTGATACAGGTGGAGGAACGGTATTTTTTTAGATGAGGGGGCTGTGAATATCTGCCTTATTATGAATGGTGATAGTAATGTTTATGGTAATTTTAAAAAATTCTATGAACCTGCGGTAAATATTCTACATGATTTAGGTGTGAGTGAGGTTGAGCAAACAGGGAGAAATGACCTTGTTGTCGACGGAAAGAAAGTTAGTGGAGCTGCGATGACTTTTGTTAATGATAAAATTTACGGTGGATATACACTACTTCTAGATGTTAATTATGATGCGATGGTAAATGTACTAACACCTAATCGTAAGAAAATCGAATCGAAAGGAATTGATTCGGTACGAAGTAGAGTTACAGGTCTTAGAGAGTATTTAGATGAGAAATATAGAGATTTATCTGTAGTAGATTTCAAAGACTTATACCTATGTCGACTGTTTAACTGCGAAAGACTCGAAGACATAAAACGTTATGAACTTACAGAAGAAGATTGGCGAGAAATCGATGAGTTGCTTTCTAAGAAATATCAAAATTGGGATTGGAATTACGGAAAAATCACCACGTTATAATTATAACAGAGATGCTCGTCTTGAAATTGGGACTGTTGAGTTTAATCTGGAAGTAGAAGCGGGACGAATCACAAAAGCTAAGATTTATGGAGACTTTTTCGGAAAAGGGAATGTCGGTGATGTTGAGGAGAAACTAATCGGAGTAAGGGTAAAAGAAGAAGATTTACTAGAAGTGTTAGAAAGTATCGATTTATGTCATTATTTCGGAAAAGTAGCAGCAAGGGAACTTGTTGATTTGATATTGAGTTAAGGTAAATATTAAATGATATCTTGACGTAGTGACTTATTAGTTTTTAGTTCCAATTGAAATTAAAAAAATCAATTTCTGTAGAATTAAAAATTTTTTTGTTGACTTTTTTTATTTATGTTGTATAATTTTTCACTTCAGTAAAAAAATCAGTGTTAAATTAGAACATTGATACTCAAGAAAAACTTATAAAAAAAGAAAGAAAGAGGTTGTAAAATGAAAAAAATTAGCAAAAAGCTTTATGGATTGAAAAAGAACGAAGGAGTTTACATTGTTGGACCAACAGCTGAATTACAAGATGACGTTGGTACTGTAGGCTTCGTAGAATTTTCAAAAAATGAAAAATTAGCAAAAGATGATGTTATCTTACGTTTAGAAGCATCAAAAACTGTATTAGATGTTAACGCACCATTAGCTGGTGATGTAGTAGAATACAACAAAAAAGCTGAAGAAGAGCCAACTGTATTAAACTCAGCTGATCCAAAAAGAATCTTGGATTGTTAAATTAACAAACGTTGATGAAGCTGAATTTAACAAATTACCAGACTACAAATAATAACATTCGTTATCTAATAAATTCGGTGTATAAGAATTTTTCTTATATGCCGAATTTTTTTGTTAAAAACTTGTAATGTGGGCAAAGTTTAGCAAGAAAACAACCATATTTAATATTAAGATGAAATTTTTAAAAAGAAGATAGGTAAATACTTAGTCGATGCTTGAAAAAAATAGCTTAAATATAGTAATATAGAGAGGTATGTAATAACTTTCTGACAGTATCTTTTTGGAAAGTTTTACTAAAATGGAAAATATTTACAAAAGAAAGAGAGATTAAAAGACTATGGGTCGTAAATGGAATAATATTAAAGAAAAAAAAGCGGCAAAAGACGCTAATACTAGTAAGATTTATGCAAAATTTGGACGTGAAATCTACCAAGCAGCGAAAACTGGAGAACCAGATCCAGAAAGTAACAGAAATCTAAAAGTAGTTTTAGAAAGAGCGAAAACTTACCGTGTTCCTAAAAATATTATTGACCGTGCTATTGAAAAAGCAAAAGGTGGAAGTGAAGAGAACTACGATGAATTACGTTATGAAGGTTTCGGTGTAAGTGGAACAATGGTTATCATCGATACTCTTACAAATAATGTTAACCGTACAGCAGCTGAAGTACGTACAGCATTAGGTAAAAACGGAGGTAACTTAGGTGTTACTGGTTCTGTTAACTACATGTTCGACAATACTGCAGTAATCGGTGTTGAAGGTAAGAGTGCTGATGAATTATTAGAAATCCTTATGGAAGCTGATATCGATGCTCGTGATATTATCGAAGAAGATGAATTAACATTAGTATACGGTGAGCCAGAAAACTTCCACGAAATTCAAGAAGCTCTAAAAGCTGCTGGAATCGAAGAGTTTGAAGTTGCTGAGATTTCAATGATTCCTCAAAATGAAGTAACATTAAGCGAAGAAGATAAAGTTAAATTCGAAAGAATGTTAGAAATGCTTGATGATTGTGAAGATGTTCAACAAGTATATCACAACGTTGACTTAGAAGCCTAGGTGAACTATGGTAAAAAAGATTAAAAAAAATAGCTCGTATAGCTATAATGATAGAAATATAAAGCCAACATTAAGTGATATTTCAGGACCAATAGAAGAGCCATTATTAGATGTGAACGGAGAAACAGCGTCGATTGTTAAACGTTTCTTTGCGTATCTAATAGACTTGGCGATTTATCTACCTATAGCTTTCGTATTCCAATATACTACTGCGAATTTACGAGCTCAAGGTGGAGCAGAAAACGAAAGAAATGCGCTGTATATGACGATTTCAATAGTTATTTTTTTGCAGTTCTTTTATATGGATACCTACCTCATAAAATGGCAAGGTCAAACGATCGGGAAAAAAACTTTTTTTAAATTAAGGTTAGTTCCAACTGACAATAAGAAAATAGAATTTTTCTAGATATTTAATCAGAGAATTCTTAATTAAAGTTACTGTAGGTTGGGCTGCAGTTCCAGTTTCAGCAGTATTTTTGGCTGTATGAAACATATATACTAAAAACGTAAAGATTCGATAATGCTATATGATAGACTATTGAATATGCGAGTTGTAGCAGCTACAGAACAACCAAAAAAATAGAAAAAAACAAAAAGAAGATAAAGAAAAATAAAGAAAAAAACTAGCTGATTTAGGTAGTCTTAAACCTAAAAACAGCTAGTTTTTTTGAGTTTTATGTTAGAATTAACGTTCGTTTTAATGTTTTTTTTATGTTTTTTTAGTTTTATATTTTCAAAAAAAGTGTTAAAAATATAAATGTTAAATTTATTGATTTAGAGTGGAGAAAAAAATGTTAAAAAAATAGATAGACACAGCTATATTTTTAGACGAGTTAAAAAAACAAAGCATTTAGTACGCGTGAGCAAACTAGCCCATGATATGAAGGTAACAGAGATGACTATACGCCGAGACCTACAGGAGTTAGAAGATTATGGTCACCTTACTAGAATACATGGTGGTGCAAAAATTAAAAACCAAAAAAACTTTTTATCAGGAAGATAATTACAACAAGAAAAATTTCTGTAAATGTTGAAGAGAAAAAAACAAATAGCTAGAAAGGTAGCTGATCTTATAAAAAGATAATGAGACTATTTTTTTATCGGTCCTGGAAGTACTACAAGCTACCTAGCAGAATTTTTTTACAAGATAAGAATATTAATATTGTAACAAATTCATTGACGGTTTTTTTGAACAGTTCAAAGATAATCCTTCTTGCGATCTTATTTTTTTATCGGAGGAAGATATCGTCAAAAAAACAAAAAGGATTTATAGGGTATTTTCACGCAAGATGCACTTAGTAAAAATAAGTGTTAATAAGGCGTTTGTGGGAGTAAATGGTATAGACTTAGAAAAAAAGTGACTATTTCAGATGAAGAAGAAGGACGTTGTAACGAGACGATTCTTAATAATGCGACTGAACGTTATGTTCTGGCCGATCACAGTAAGTTTTCAACACATGCATTTTATACATTTTTTTCCAACTCAAAAGATCTAACAGCAATCATCAGTGATGATGTTCTTGATGAAAAACATTAAAAGATCAATACAGAAAAGAAGTAGAAATAATATAAAAACAGTAATTCAGGACTTGAAAAAAATAGTCCTGAATTTCTTTAAGGTCGAGAGGATGAGGTTTACGTAATTTCAACTCCCAAAGAAAGAGTTCTGAAATATTAAAAAAACCCTAGATTTAGAATTTTCTAAATCTAGGTTTTTTTGTTATTGAAATTATGATTTGAAGATAGAAGTTTTAAAAGCTGTTTGTTTGTTGAAGAAGTTTTTTTGAATAATTTCTCTTTAAGTGATACAGTATTATCAAATTTAACTCGATCCGTTTTTTTAAGAGTTGCTTTATCTTTATCAACGGCAGCAGAGAATGCTTGTTTTAAATCGTCATAGCTACTGTATGTAGTACCGTCGATTGTAACAGGGTTAAATCCTGCTTTAGCTTTATCAACAACTTCTTTGAAGTATGCTTTCTTCCATTCTTCTAAAGTACTGAATTTGTTATCAGAAACTTTCTTGATGATGAAGTCATCACCTAGATTATTGTGACCGGCTTTTTTTAGATTCAGCTTTTAACATATTAGAAGCATAGTTTAAGAATCCTTTTTCATATCCGTAGTAACCCCACATTCTGAACGTGTTATGTTTGAATGACATTGCTCCAGGAGCACCTTCACTTGTGTTACCACCATAGATACCAGCGGTAATTGGTACAGTTACATAAGCAGAACCAAATCCAGTTGGGTCATACTGACCGTTACCAGGACCGTGTTTAGTCATGAAGTTTTTCTCTACTAAGTCGGTAACAGATGTTAAATCATATTCTTTTTCTTCTGCATTTAAATCTCTAACGTTGTCGTATTGGTTCTTCGTATTAGCTCCACGAAGTTGCTTATCTACTTTCTTGAACCAAGCGTTATTTAATTCTTTACTGCGTTTATCGATTACAGCTTCTCCTTCAAGGTAGTCAAGAAGCATTAATGTGTCGTTGAAACCTTTCATGTAATGATCGATTTCTGCACGAGATGCAAGATCGTTTGGATTAGTGTTATACCATTGGTTTCCGTCGTTTGGACGTTCGTATGCCATATTTAATCCAAGTGCTTTAAAGTCACCGTTTGGACTTGTTTCAGCAGGTGATTGTAACATACCTTGTGCGAATGCTTCTAAGTCAGTTCCTTCACGGTGTCTTGAACCACCTAAGTAAACCATACGGTCATTTACGTGAGTTGTTTCGTGAGTAAATGCAGAGATACCGAAGTCACTAATCATATTAGTAACCATGAAGAATACTGAATCATCTTTATAAGGGTTACCGTAAACACGAGCTACTGCTCCCATACGCCAGTCAGTTGCGTGATAACGACCTGTTGGTCCGTATAGTTCGCGAACTGGAGCGATGTCTTTACCGCTGTTAGTGTGACCGTATTTGTCAGTACCTTCTGGATAGTTTTGGTTATCTAGTACTGGTGTCGGTACCATGTTGTTGCTCTTAAGCAGTTGGTTACGAACTTTATCTAATGATAAACGAGACCAGAAGTCTAGATAATTTTGTTGAGCTTTTGCTACTTTATCGATTTCTTTCTTGAATGCTTCACGCTCTGCTGCTGTGTTCTTACCATATTTCTCAAATGAACTGTAAGCCATAGTGTTATATGTTGAGATTAAGAACATGTGAGCATCTTTTAAGTTAAGAAGTGGCAGAATCATCTTACCGTGAACATCATTATTTAATCCTTCGTATGCTCTGTGTTTCTTATCGGCAAATTCAGGAGTTGTTGTTTTTGGTTCAACGACATATACATTATCTTTAGTTGCTTTTATGAACCAATCGTTTAAGTCAGTATCACTTGTGAATAGACGCATGTTATAGTCTAAGAAACTGTTTAACTCACCTATACCAATAGTTCCACCGATAGTTTCGCGATAAGCTTCTAAAGTTCTATCACCTTTAATGTTACTTTCTTTAGAACCAACTTTAATCAAGAAGTCTAACACATTAACATTTTTACCATAGAAGTCCGGTTTGAATAACATTAACTCTTTAATGTTAAAGTTATCGAATTTAACACCGTAGTAACGGTTTAGGTAAGCTAATCCAAGAAGAACTGCAGCTTTATTGTCATCAATTTTCTTAATTAATGCACGTTTAGCAGCTTCATCAGAGTTAAGTTGGTGATCTTCATTTTGAACTAACTTAGTAACGAATTTATTAAGGTTATCTTTAACATACTTGAAGCTTTCTTCTAGGTAAAGGTCCTTAATTGCATTTACTTTGTTACCACCTGTTCTTCCTAAGTGTTGATAAATAGGATCAGATTGTAATTCAACTGAACTTAATTTACTTTCGATAGCGCTGATTAAATCACTACGATCTTTATCAACAATGTTAGGAGTATAAACTATTTCTCCAAGTTCAGCGATGCTGTATTCTTTAACTTGTTTCACTTGAGATTCTTTAGGTGAGATGTTAAAGATTTCTTTTGTCTTATCAGCGTAGTGAACAATAATGCGGTTGGCATCACCAAGTTCAGTTACGAATTCGTTATCTTTCATTGCAGTAACAGATAAAACTTCTGTAGTTAATAATTTAGAACCTGCTGGAATCTTGTTACCTTGGTTAACAATCCACTCTTTATTGTAGAATGGTTGAAGTTTTTCGATGTTACGATAAGCAAGTTCACGGTCTGCTTTGTAATCTTGAGTATCTTTATAAGTATCAGCTTTTGGTTTGGTGTTGTTAAGGGTATTAACTACTGGTTCGTTAATTGCATACTCATGAGCAGTGATTCCCATCTTAGCAAATTTTTCTAAGGCTTGAGCTTCTGTAATACCTTTAATTTGCTTAGATTTGTTGTATGAAGATAATCCGGTAGCTACATCCGTTACATAGAAGTTGTTTTTGAAGTTATCAAATCCGAAGTATGAATCTCCAGTGTCAACTGAACTTGCTCCATACATGATTTCTCCGTTTGTAACTCTCATCATACTAACGTTGTTTTCAACCCATCCCCAGTCATAGTTTTCGTGAATTAAACCACCACTTTGACCATGGTTTTTAAGTGTCATAGTACCTTTAATAAATGAATTTGTTAATCTGCCGCGTTGTTTAAAATCGTTAGGGTTTCCACCGTGGTTAACTTTAGCGACAAGTCCACCAAATTTAGAGTTGTTACCTACAATATCACCATCGAAATAAACACTATCTGTATTACTTCTCCAGCTTTCACTTACAAGTCCTCCAGACCACCAAGATTTATCCCCAAGACTGTTAATCTTACCGATAAATGCAACGTTACGCATATTCGATTCATCAAGTTTGTTAACCATACCAGTAACGTCGTTATTACCTACAACATTACCTGTTACCTTAATATTTTCGATATTTGAGTTTTTGAACATATCACCAAGAGGTGCAACTTTATTTTCACCAGGTAAATTAATATCTACATTACCTAAGTTAATATCATGAACATGAGCATTTTCGACTCTACCAAATAGAGGACGTGCTAAGTTGTGGATAGTAAATCTGCCACCATCATTACTTAGTAATTTACCTTTAAATGTATTAGTAACATAAGATTTTCCGTTAGGTTTTACATTCGCTGCATTAAGATCTGCACCAAGTTTGAACTCTCCAGTAGGATTAGCTTGCATGTCTTTTACAAGTTCGTTGAAGCTATAGTAAACATTACCTTCTTTTACTTTTTGTTTTTCGAAGTAATGAACATACTCATTTGATAATTTAGAAGCATCTGTGTGCTGAACTAAATCAGGAGCTGTAGCAGTAACTTTATATAATGTTTTTTTCCATCTTTTTTTCTACTTCTTCAATCTTATCAACAGCAAGTCTTGTAACTTTGTTGTCGTGAGTTGTAACTCGTAGGTAAAGTGGAGCAACATTTCCTGGATTAGAGTCAAGTAAACTCTTATCTGTTTCAACACCTGCTTCATCAACACTTATTAAGCTTGTTTCTTTAATATTTTTTTAATTTCAACTTTTTTTAAGGTCCAATTGAATTTGTTTATCTTCTAATTTCTCAGTTTCTTCACTTTCTCCACGATCATAAACCATTGTAGTAGATAGGGTGTAACCTTGATAATATTTTTAATTCATCTAAAGTAGCATTTAAATTATTTTCTGCTACTGTTACTTCTTTAATAAGTTTTCCATCTTTATCTTTCAGTGCTAATTTGATTGATTTAATCTCTACACCATCTTGTTTATTTAATGTGTAGCTGACAGTGGCACTCTTTTTCAAGGTATCTTTTTTTCAGTAGTAGCCCACTGTAAGGTTGGTTTTTTTCGAAACCTTTTTGTACCTTGTTTAATAATTTTATCTTTAGGTTGTAAGATAACTTTTTTTCTTCTACTGTTGGAGCTTCATTTGTTTTTTTCTCCGCGAATAGTTTTGTACGTTTTAGTAATTTGTTTTTTTACCTACCACTCCTTCTTGATATTCTTTAGTTGTGCCACGTTTTAAAGTATCATCTTCTTGAGTTTTTTTGTTTCAAAAGGAATTGATTCTTCTGTTGTTTCAACTTTTTGTTCCCTCAATTGGTTTCGTTCCTTTTTTAACCACTTTAGAAACAGCAGGAGTTTTTTTACTTCTGTAGTTGTAGAAAGGACTTTGTTCGTTTTCACACCTTCTACTGTTTCATAAGTTGTTTTAGTAACTTGAACTCCTTTAGAACCAGGACGTTCAACTACTTCTTCATCGACATATTTAGTATCATCTGGAACGATTTCTGTAGTGAAATCTAATTCAGTTTCAGTAGATTCCTCAATTGTACCAGTTGATACTTTGTACTCTGGTAATTCAGGTTGTACTAAAGAGTCCCCTTGTATTTCGCCTTCTTTTACTTCTTGAACACCTTTTGTTTCAATTTTTCTAGTATATTCAGGTAATGTTGGTTGAGTTAAAGCTTGCCCTTCTTTGCCGGGTTCTTGAGTTCCATTAACTGTAACAGAAGCTTCAGGAAGTGCAGGTTGAGTTAAAGCTTGCCCTTCTTTGCCGGGTTCTTGAGTTCCATTAACTGTAACAGAAGCTTCAGGAAGTGCAGGTTGAGTAGGAGCTTGTCCTTCTTTACCGGGTTCTTGAGTTCCATTAACTGTAACAGAAGCTTCAGGAAGTTCTGGTTGAGTTAAAGCTTGCCCTTCTTTGCCAGGTTCTTGAGTTCCTTTAACTGCTACTTGAGCTTCAGAAAGTTCTGGTTGAGTCAAGGCTTGTCCTTCTTTACCAGGTTCTTGAGTTCCTTTAACTGCTACTTGAGCTTCAGGAAGTTCTGGTTGGGTTAAGGCTTGCCCTTCTTTGTCAGGTTCTTGAGTTCCTTTAACTGCTACTTGAGCTTCAGGAAGTACAGGTTGAGTTAAGGCTTGCCCTTCTTTACCAGGTTCTTGAGTTCCTTTAACTGCTACTTGAGCTTCAGGAAGTGCTGGTTGGGTTAAGGCTTGCCCTTCTTTGCTAGGTTCTTGAGTTCCATTAACTGCTACTTGAGCTTCAGGAAGTGCTGGTTGAGTTAAAGCTTGCCCTTCTTTACCAGATTCTTGAGTTCCTTTAGCTACTACAGGCTTTTGAGCTTCTGGTTTATTTGGGTTAACTTCGATTGGTTGAGGTGTGGTTTCTTCCTTAGTACCAACAGCGATTATTCTGTTTATAGGTTGTTTTGTAATTGAAGTTTTAATAATTTTGCTCGATTGTTTACCATCAACAGTAGTTACTTCACTGAATACGATTTGTTCACCGTTAATTCCTTCTTGAACAACTTTATGTTGTCCTTTAGGTAAAGTAGCATCAGGTTGTTCAACAGTTTCGAAAGCTACAACTTCAGTAGTTGATTTAAGTTCTGGTTTGTTTTCAACCGGTACTTTTTGGATCTTCAGCAGGTGTTGTTTTGAAGTCAACTGAAGGTGTTGGAGTAGGTTGTGGTTGAGGTTGTGTCGGCTCAAATTTTGGTTGTGTTTGTTTTGGTAAGGCTCCTAAATCACTAAGAGTAAAGTATCCAACATAGCGGTATCCATCGATATTGATTACACCATTCGCAAGTTCACTAGAATTAGCAACTGTTGTTTGTGTGTTGTAACGCACTAATTCTTTGTTTTCGAATGCAAATGATTCATAAGGCATAACTATACTTTGCCCCATAGCTCCGATTAACACAACGCTAAGAACTTTGTTTCTATGTTTTTTTGATATTAAAAGAACTACTAATACTGCAGTCCCAATTCCAAGTCCAGCTACAGGTAGTGAGCTTTTGCCCAGTATTTGGTAATGATTTTAATTCAGTTGTAGGTTTAGTAGAAGTTTGAGCTTCTTTTTTTATAAACCATGTAGTATGTTTCATCTTGTTTAACATCAGTAGGTATACTTCTTTTGATTAAGCTTTTCTCTGCTTCGGTTAATTCATTTTCAGCTAAGTAAGCATACTTAACGCTTGTGTTGTTTTTCGTTGGCAAGCGCTTCGCTTGGTACGTAGCTTCCGAAGAATAAAAGCACCAATAACAACAGGTGCCGCACCAAAAGATAATTTTCTAATTGAAAAACTTTAAAATTTTTATTATTTTTTTATTTTGCGTTCGCATGAAAAAAATTTTTTTATCTCCTTATTATGTATTTTTTTGTTGCTATTATATTCTATCAAAAAAACAGCGAGCTATTGCAATTAATAGACATTATGTAAAGTCTTTAAAAATCTAATAATTTTTTTATTTAAAAAGCATGATTAATAATAAAGAATTTTTTTATTAAATTGAAAAAGTTAAATATATAAAAAAACATCAAAACTATAATCTATGTGATAAATGATAATTCCGATAGAATAAATTGGAAAAAAATTATAAAAAAATTAATTTTTTTATTAAGAGTGATTATTTTTAGATTTAGTGTGAATAATATGAAATGTGGTAGAGTGGCGAAAAAGTCTAGGTTTGAAGGAATAAAGACAACAGGAGGAAGGTTTTTACTGATTGAGAGGAATAGAAGCACAATCTAGAGGTTTAATTGTTGGATTTACTAAGAAGAGGTTTAATTAATTACTAAATTATGAAATAGTTGCGATGTTTAAACCTTTATGGTATAATATATAAATTAAATTGTATTATTACAGTTTAAGGAGATTGAAATTGAAAAATAAAAATATTAGAATGAAAAAAATTATGAAAGGAAGATTTTTTTATGAGCGAAGAAACAACAAAAAAACATAAAAAAAGAATGTAGTTGTTAAAAAAAGGCTATAAGTTTGGAAACATTTGTCTTTTTTTAGCGATATTCTTCTCAATATTTGGACTTATGGCGAGAAAAAAATGGGAACACCGCTTATGTTTAAAAACAATGATGGCAACAGCTCATGATTTATTGCTGAATACAGTATTTTTTTCATTATGGCGATGGCTGTTATTGCCGGAGCAATGAGTGCTCTGTTATCAGAGTTTGGGGGCGATAGCGTTAATTAATAAAAATATTTGCACCGCTTATGAAACCTCTTTGGGGAATGCCTGGGGCCAGTGTAACTGGAGCAGTAGCGACGTACTTATCAGATAACCCAGCAATTATTCCATTCTCAAAAGATAAACGTTTTATAGCGTTCTTCAAAAAATACCAAGTTCCAGCGTTATGTAATCTTGGGACAGCATTCGGTATGGGGCTTATCGTAACGATGTTTATGATGGGACAAGGAGCTGGTTTTGTGAAAGCGGCGATTATTGGGAATGTCGGAGCTATTATAGGTAGTATAATAAGTGTGCGTCTAATGTTAAGACAAACTAAAAAATTCTATGGAGATGAAGCTGAAGATCAAGTTGTAGATGCTGAAGTTGAAGGTCAATCATTAGATAAAGTTAGAATCGTGCGTGACGGTAATTTATTCCAACGTACTCTAGATACTATCTTAGAAGGTGGTAAAGTCGGAGTAGAAATGGGTATGGCTATTATTCCAGGTGTACTTATCGTTTGTACTTTTGTAATGATGTTAACATTTAAAATGCCTGCTGGAGGCTATACTGGAGCAGCTTATGAAGGTGTAGGATTCCTACCTTGGTTAGGTGAAAAATTAAAATTTATACTTGAACCATTATTTGGATTCCATTCTGCAGAGGCGATTGCCTTTCCAATCACAGCGTTAGGAGCTGTAGGAGGAGCGATTTCTTTAGTTCCAGAATTTTTGAAAAACGGTCTTATCGGACCAAATGATATCGCAGTATTTACAGCAATGGGAATGTGTTGGAGTGGATATTTAAGTACACACATTGGTATGATGGATGCACTTGGAGTTAGAAAAATTATCTTCAAAAAGCCATTCTTTCTCACACAATAGGTGGTATAGTCGCAGGAATTGTAGCTCACTACTTGTTTGTACTATTAGGATAATAGAATTATAAAAGGGGAAGACCTAAAAGTCCTAAATTTTAACAAAGTGTATATGAGGATTCATAGATGCAGTGGTTTATTGATATCTAAATACGCTTTATAAAAAGCTTTTTAGATATCAATAAACTGTGCGAGGGTGACTCGACAAAAATCTTGTTTCTTAAGAAATCTCGATTTTTGAGTCACTCCCTTTCTTTGTTGTTAGAGAATTTTAGAAATTTATTGAAATTTTCATTCGAAAAAAACTATTGATGAATGTTATTAATTCTTGTGATTCCTTGAAGAGAAGTACGTGAAGTAGTATAATTAGGTTATATGTGCTTTTTTTAACAAATATTATAAAAGGGGAAATCTTTTATGGAAAGATTTAAGAGTGTTAATTTTTATTATACATTAGGAATAATGTTAGTTATTTCGTTAGCTGCGAAATATCTTGCGCAAGTACCAGCGTTAAAAACTTTTTTTGGGCACTTGGTTATTGCGCTTGTTATCGGTATGGCGTTACAAACGTCAAAAAGGATTGAAAGAACAGGTTAAGGCGGATATTCCGTTTATAAGTAATAAGTTCTTGCGCCTTGGGATAATTTTTACTCGGATTTAAGCTAGCGTTAGATAGACTTTTAGCCGAAGGGAAGAAAAACATTAGTTGTTGCCTTCTTTATTGTACTATTCATGATTACTTTAACTTACTTTATGTGTCGTGCGTTTAAAGTCGATCATGAACTTGCATTGCTTTCTTCATGTGGTTGTGGTATCTGTGGTGCTGCGGCAGTTATGGGAGTAAGTGGTCAACTTCGTGCGAAAAACAGACAACAGTGTCCTTGCTGTTGCGGTAGTTGCGATTTTAGGTACAGTATTTACCTTGATAGAAGTAACCTTGCAACCTTATTTAGGGCTCGATGCGTATAACTACGGAGTATTTACTGGAGGAAGTCTTCATGAAATAGCCCACGCAGTTGCGGCAGGAGGAGCAGGTGGTCAAGTAGCTCTTGATGCTGCGATTCTTACTAAGTTATCGCGTGTTCTTATGCTTATTGTTGTGGCAGGTGTGCTAATTGTAGTTAATAAAAAAACTCAAGATGAAACAAAAGGTAAAGTTCCGATGCCGTACTTTATTTTAGGATTTATCTTTATGAGTATTTTAGGAAGTTATGTTACTTTCTTAAAACCATTAGCGCCTTATTTCGTTGATGCAGCATATATCTTCTTAGGTATGGCGATGGCAGCTCTCGGTATGAGTGTTAACTTTAAAGTTATTAAAGAACGTGGTGTGCGAGTATTCACAGCGTGCTTCTTATCATCGGTGATTTTAATGATAGTTTGCTACATAGTAGCTAAATTTATTTTCTAATAAGACGACTAAGATTGCTTTTTAAGAAGTATAGCTGGGACATAATAAGAAATCGATAAAGGAGAATAGTTATGACAATTACTAATCTTTTAGGGATAAAGTATCCAATTTTTTTCAAGGGGCGATGGCTCAAATAGCGAGATATGAACTTGTTTCAGCAGTATCTAATGCTGGGGCGTTAGGAATACTGGCATCAGGTGGAGTGAGTCCTGAAGAACTACGTAAAGAAATTCAACAGTGTAAAAGAACTTACCGATAAACCTTTTGCGGTTAACCTAATGCTTATGATGTCGAATATCGATGAAATAATCAATGTTGTTATTGAAGAAGGTGTCAAAATCGTTACAACAGGGGCGGGAACGCCTAGAAAATTCATGCCACGCCTAAAAGAAGCGGGAATAAAAGTTATTCCAGTTATTCCTTCTGTGAAAGCTGCGGTGAAAATGGAAGAATTAGGCTGTGACGCTGTCGTTGTCGAAGGGATGGAAGCTGGAGGACATGTTGGAACTAGTACTACTATGGCGTTATTACCACAGGTAACAAGTGCGGTAAATATTCCTGTAATTGCGGCTGGTGGTATAGCTGATGGACGTGGAATAGCTGCGGCGTATTGCTTAGGTGCGAGTGGAGTTCAGATGGGAACTGTATTCTTAGCTTCAGAAGAATGTCCGGTGGCAGATGCATATAAAAATATGATCTTAGAAGCGGTTGATACATCGACTACCTTAACTGGAGAAAAATTTGGAGCTCCTGTTCGAGGTATTAAAAATGAACTTACAAAAAGATATCACGAATTAGAAGAACAATCTTCAACGCTTATGGAGTTAGAAGAGTTAACGTTAGGGTCGTTGAGACGCGCTGTTTACGATGGAGATGTGGAAAACGGATCTGTTATGGCAGGACAAATCGCAGGACTAGTTAATGAAATTCGTCCTGTTAAGAATATAATAGAAGATGTAATAAAAGAAGCACGAGAAGTGTTGAAACGTACAGAAATATAGAATGTAAAAATAAGGGAGTGACTTGACAAAGTCGATTTCTTCGGAAATCACGATTTTTTTGAGTTGCTCTCTTGAAATTCTCTGATTTTAAGAAAAATTTTTTTGTATTTTGTTATTCGATAATTTTTACTACTTTAAAGTATAATACTCACGAGTAGTAAAAAAATCTATTAAACTAATTTTTAAAAAAATAATTTTGTGGATTAAGTGGAAAAACAGTATTTAACTGCTTATTTTTAGATTATAGATACTAGAAATCGCTCATAAGTTGCGCGAAAAAGTCTTCTCAGCGAGAATTTGAAAAATATTAACTGGGTTTCATTTATCTCCATCATGAAAAACTCTTTAGAAATAATTTTGAAAAATATAAAAAAACGCTCATCATTTAGAAAAAGCAATCAAACATTAAAGATGAAACACTCATTTTAATCATTTATTTTGATTATTTATGAGTGTTTTTGGTTGAATTTGATTGAATAGCTATATTATATTAGATATAATAATCATGGGAGTTAGGAGAGAAGAAAATGTTGAATGAAAGATGGAATAAGATTTTAGATTTATTAGATGAGAGAGGTTCACTAAACTTAAAGGAGTTGATGGAACATTGCAATGTTTCGGAAGCGACGATAAGACGAGACCTTACGAATCTAGAAGATAAAAAAATTTATTATATAGAACACACGGTGGTGCAATGAAACGCTCAGTGGCACGTGGTAGTGAAGAAAGTGTTGAAGCGAAACGTGCGGATTTCCTACAAGAGAAAAGAGCGGTCGCGAAGTATCTTTGTGACAATATTGTTCAGTCTGGGCAGACGATTTATCTTGATGCCGGGACATCGACATATGAGATGATAGAATATCTTCGAGACAGAAGGATAACTGTAGTGACGAATTCAACATATCATTTACCGAAGCTTATTAATAACAAAATTCATACAATAATATTAGGTGGAACGATAAAACATTCAACACAAGCTGTTATCGGTTCGGTCGCTATCGAACAGTTGAAAAAATACAGCTTTGATATGTGTTTTGTAGGTTGCAATGGGATAGATGAGAGTTTTGGGATTACAACTGCTGAAGAAAAATGAAGCATTCATAAAAAGCTTCGGCGTTAAAAAAACAGCAAGAGGAGATATATTCTTGCCGATAAATCAAAAATTTGGTCATAGAAAATTCCAAAAAGTTTGCTGAATTGGATGATGTGATTATAGTATCGTATGAAGTTCCAGAACAATATAAGAAATTTAAAAAAATATAATAGAAGTAAAAAAAGTATAAAGGAGGAATAGTAGTGTATTATACAATTACTTTAAATCCAGCTGTTGATATGCTGACAACTGCGGAAAATTTCACGCTTGGAAAACTAAATAGAACTCAAGAAGCGAAATACGTAGTAGGTGGAAAAGGTATTAACATCTCTATCTTATTAAACAACGTTGGTGTTGATAGTAAGGCGTGGGGATTTGTCGCAGGATTCACGGGATATTTTATAAAATCAGAACTAGATAACCTGGGTGTAAAACATGATTTTGTAGAAACGCGCGGAGCGACTAGAATTAACATGAAATTAACTACAGAAACTGAGACTGAAATTAACGGTCAAAGTAGTAGTGTAAACCTAGATAACGTGAGCGACTTTTTCGCGAAGTTAGACGTACTAACTAAAGAAGATGTAGTATTCTTATCAGGTAATGTTATCGCAGGAATGGGTGTAGAAGATTTCAAGGCTATTGCGAAGAGAGTATCTGCTTCAGGAGCTACATTAGTAGTAGATAGTAATAAAGAGTTAGTACTAGATACACTTCAGTACAAGCCATTTGTAGTTAAGCCGAATGAATTCGAACTTGGTGAAATGTTTGATGTAACTTTAAATAGTATAGAAGAAATCTTACAATATGCTGAAAAAAACTACAAGAACGCGGTGCGAAAAAAACGTCCTTGTTTCACGTGGAGCAGACGGAGCGTTACTAGTAACTGAAGATAAAGAAGTATTCGAAGTTAACGTAGCTAAAGGTAAGATAGTATCGACGGTTGCGGCAGGAGATAGTATGCTTGCGATGTTCGTTGCGAAATACAATGAAACAAGAGACTACCAAGAAGCCCTACGCTATGCATCGGCTGCAGGTGGAGCGACATCATTCTCAGTAGGTGTAGGAAGTAAAAAAAGCTAATCGAAGAATTACTACCACAAATCGAAGTTACAAAAATTAAAATAAAAACCTTGATAGATTGAGACAGGAAAAATAAATATTAAAAAAATTGCTTCCGTAACTTGAAGTTAAAAATAAATTATTCATAGAAAAAAATAAAAATAAAAATATTTCCTCGGAAATATGAAATTAACAAAGGAGAAAGAAATGAAATTAACAGATGTTCTAAATTATGACTTAGTTCAATTCGGATTCAGAGCTACTGATAAAAAAAGAAGTTTCTAGATAAACTAACAAGCATGTTAGTAGAAAAAAATATTATCGCTAGTAAAGAAAAACTTCTTAAATGCCTTACTAGCTCGTGAAGCTCAATCAACTACAGGGGTAGGAGAAAACGTAGCTATCCCTCATGCTAAAAGTGCAGACTTTAACAAAGCCACGATCGTTTATGCGAAAAGTGACGAAGGTGTTGAGTGGGAAAGTTTTTGATGGACAACCTGCCAAACACATCTTTACGATCTGTGCGCCAGACGGTGGAGCGGACGAGCACCTTAAAGCTCTAGCTTCATTATCACAAGCTCTTATGGATGCAGATGTAAAAGCAGGATTAGATGCAGCTACAACAAAAAGCAGATGTAGAAAAAAAGTATTCGCAGACTTCGTAGCGAAAAACAGAAACTCCAAAAAGAAGAGAAACCAGTAGCTCCAAGTGGAGAAAAAACCATATATCATCGCGGTAACAGCTTGTCCAACAGGTATTGCTCACACATTCATGGCAGCGGAGAAAATTAAAGAAACGGCTAAAGCGATGGGACTAGATGTTAAAGTAGAAACAAACGGTCAAATCGGTGTAGAAAATAAACTTACAAAAGAAGATATCGAAAGAGCAGCAGGGATTATCGTTGCGGCTGATAAAAAAAGTAGAAGTTGCACGTTTTGATGGGCGTCCAACAATTATGACAAAAAGTAGCAGACGGAATTAACAAACCAGAAGAACTTATCCAAACAATCTTAGATGGAAAAGCTCCTATCTACAAACACGACGGAGCAGCAGAAAATTCAGAAGATTCTTCGGTAAATGAAAGTATCGGGCGTCGTGCTTACAAACACCTAATGGAAGGTGTAAGTAACATGCTACCTTTCGTAGTAGCTGGTGGTATTCTTATCGCATTATCATTCATTTGGGGCATTAACTCATTTCGATCCGAAAGACCCATCTTACAACAAAGTAGCAGAAGTATTATTCTATTTCGGTAAAAATTTCATTTAGTATGATGTTACCAATCCTAGCTGGATTCATCGGTCGTTCTATTGCTGACCGTCCTGGATTCATCGTTGGTATGATCGGTGGTATTTTAGCAGCATCCAAGTATTTTAGGTCTAAAAAAGTGATTTATTAGCATACACTCCTTCAGGATTTTTTTAGGAGCGTTAGTAGCCGGATTCTTAGCTGGTGGTATTATCCACGTATTAAAAAAATTTTTGTTCAGCTGGATGCCTCGTTCATTAGATGGTATTAAACCAATCTTCCTATTCCCTATCTTAGGGTCACTAATTATGGGATTACTAATGATCTTCCTGATCAACGCGCCTATGGCAAGTGTCATGGAAGGATTAAAACACTTTATCGAAAGTCTTAATGGAAGCGGCAAATTCATCCTTGGATTCGTAGTAGCTGCGATGATGGCTATCGATATGGGTGGTCCAATTAACAAAGCTGCTTACGTAACAGGTACAGCTCTATTAACATCTGCTGGTTCAGCAGGAAGTGATGTAATGGCTGCGGTTATGATTGGTGGTATGGTACCTCCATTAGCAATTGCTGTATCGGCAACAATTAACAAAAACATCTGGCCAAAAGCTCAACGTAGTGGAGCATTAGTAAACTATGTAATGGGATTATCATTCATTACAGAAGGAGCTATTCCATTCGCAGCAAGTAACCCAGCGCGTGTTATTCCACCGCTATTCATCTCAAGTGGTATCGCTGGAGCTTTAAGTATGTCTTTTGGAATTGTATCAAAAGCTCCGCACGGAGGAATCTTTGCTGTTTTTTTGCTAATGCTGTAAGTAACCAGTTTATGTATCTATTAGCCTTAGTAATCGGTGCAGTATTAGGTGCATTACTATTAATCGCATCACTAAGCTTTGGGAAAAAAAGATAGTAAAAATAAGATTTTAAATTAAATATAATATACTAGAAAACACGGTTTTTTTCAAAAATTTAGGATTGATGAGAAGGGTCATGAGTTTTAAGCTCATGATTCCTTTTTAGATTCTTTGTCAAATTCGGTTGATTTTGAAAATTAGGAGGAAGCTATGCTATATTAAGTAGTATAGCTTTTTTTCCCTATTTTTTTTCGTTTTAATTTTATTGTTTTCTTTTTAGTGAGAATATCTTGACGCTCTTCTTTTTGAATATTTTTGGTTTCTTAATGGCTTCAGTAGGTGTAAATATGCTAAATACAAGGAGTATTTTTAGCTTTAAAGTTAGTAAAAAAATCTATATCCATAAGAAATACGCTTAATAACTTTAATTTTGTTGTTAATTCCTTCTAAAGGACCGTTAGAAAGCCCATTGTAGTACATAGTATTCTTAATCTGTCTTTTTATATTTTTTTTAAGTGTTTTAACAGCTGTAAACATATATCTAGGTAACGTAGATTTATCATTAATTAAAGCTTTAAACCTATCAAAATCATCAATACAGATGGGATCAAATCGGTTATTAGTATAAGATAACTTGCAGTTATAAGTATAAAGACAGTAGTAAGAATGAGTGGAAGAGAATAAGATTCTTGAATAAAAAAATTTGATGTTTAAGTTTTTAATGAGGATAAACATAGAATACTGTTCATTATTAAATATATTTGGTAAGAAGCTATGTTGAGTAGATAACAAAAAAATTCTAAGTAACAAATATCAATGTTACTTAGAATTTTTTTATTTATTATTTTTGCTAAATTCACAGCTGCTTTTATTATTCTTGTTGTAAGAGATGTAAGTAAGAATTAAGAATATTATTCCTAAAAACAACTAAGATTAATATCGCACTGTTGTAAATTTCATTTGTTAGTCCACCCTAGAACGGCTTGTCTAACGGCGGTATCACTGTAGAATACAGGTGTGAAAGGAATTAAACCACTGTATAGAGAAGGTAACATTTCTTTAGGGAATAGTGGTGTAGTTAGAACGAATTGTAATGCTACAAATCCGATGCTAATTGCATTACCAACTTTTCCGAATGTGTACGATAGGAAGTGTGTTATTAGCATAAACACGATACCTGAAAGTATTAATCCGAAGAAGTACATTCCGAAGTTTTGAACTTTAAAGTCAAAGAATAAACTCATTGCTACTACTTCTATGATTGTTGCTAATACAGCGAATGTTGTCATTGATACTAGTCTTGTACCGAATAAGCTGTTTGTTGATTCTCCGTATTCTGCTTTACGAGCTGGGAAAAGAATGTTGAATGCCACAGCTGCGATAAGTAGTCCGAATACTAAGAAAAATGGTGCCATTGCGTTACCGTAGCTAGTTTCTTCTGAGATGTCGCTGATATTAGTTTTAATTGGATTAGACATCATGTCTACGTTTTTTTATCTCCAGTTTTAGCTGCAGATAGTTTATTAGCTCCACTAGAAAGTTTATCTGCTAATAATCCAGAACCATCTTTTAGCTTTCTCTAGTCCAGAAAGTAATTCCGGAGCTTTAGCTTGCATGATAGTTAATGCGCCATTTAATTTAATAGCACCATCTCTTGCGCTGTTAACCCCATTGATAAGTTCCGGAGCCTTAGCTTGCATAGAAGAAAGTCCATTATGAAGTTTATCAGCCCCTTCTTTAGCACTGTTAACTCCGTTGATAAGTTCCGGAGCTTTTAGCCTGCATAGCAGCTAGTCCATTAGAAAGTTTTTCAGATCCTTCTTTTGCAGTGTTAACCCCACCTATTAACTCTGGAGCTTTAGCTTGTATGATTGTAAGAGCGCCAGAAAGTTTTTTTCAGATCCGACTTTAGCAGTGTAAAGTCCATTAAGTAGTTCCGGAGCTTTAGCTTGCATAGCAGAAAGTCCATTAGAGAGTTTTTTTCAGATCCTTCTTTCGCAGCGTTAACTCCGTTGATTAATTCCGGAGCTTTAGCTTGCATAATAGAAAGTCCATTAGAAAGTTTTTTTCAGCCCCTTCTTTCGCGGCGTTAACTCCGTTAATTAATTCCGGAGCTTTAGCTTTCATAGTAGCTAATCCGTTAGAAAGTTTTTTTCAGACCCTTCTTTCGCGGCATTAACTCCATTGATTAACTCCGGAGCTTTAGCTTGCATAGCAGCTAGTCCATTAGAAAGTTTTTTTCAGATCCTTCTTTCGCGCTGTTAAGTCCGTTAAGTAGTTCCGGAGCTTTTAGCTTTCATATCAGTTAGTCCTTGATATAATTTTTTTACCACCGTTATCAAGTTCTTGAATACCTATACTTAATTCAGGAAGTTTAGCCTGAAGTTTGTTAAGTCCCGCATTAATTCTTGCATTTCCGTCGACTAAAGCATCGATTCCACTGGCTAATTCCGGAAGTTTTTTTCGTGCATTATGCTGATTCCGCCTCCGAGTTTATCGAATCCTGCTTGTAATTCAGTTCCTTTGCTTGCTAGAGTACCAACACCCTGTGCTAATTCCCCGGTTGTCATTGATGTAGTTAGTGAGTTGACTCCATTAGTGTAAGAAGAAACACCTTCTTTTAATTTTGGAGTTGCACTTGCTAGTTGGTTAAGACCGTTTACTAACTCACCTGATGTTAGAGAAGATACAGTTGCATCAACTCCTCCTTTATATTGATTGAATCCTGCGATAAGAGTAGGAGTTTTTTCATTCATTACAGTTAATCCAGCTTTTAATTGACCACTTCCGGCAGCAAGTTGTCCAACAGCTGATTTAATGCTAGAAAGTCCGTTAATTGATCCTTCAAGGTCATCTGCAAGAGAGTTTACATCGAATTTATCAAGTTGAGTTTGAATGTAGTTTAATTTTCCTACACGGTATTTCATGCTTGAGTATTTTGATGCAGCGCTGTTAATAGCTGAAGTAAGTTCTGCTTTTACCTGACTATTATTATTGTTACTACTATTTTGAACAGTTGTAGTTGGTTGTGGTGCTGGTGCTGTTGCAGCTGGTGTTGCAGCTGCGTCACTTTTTAGCAGCAGCTAGAATTTGAGCTTTTTGCTCTGGTTTTAAGTTCATTGATGCTAATGTTTGCTCCAACCCTGAGAAATTAGTAGTAGGAGCAGGTGTAGGTGCAGCTGGTGTAGTAGTTGTAGTAGTTGTTGTCGTAGATTGTGTATCTATACGACTTACAATTTCTTTAAGACTTTCTATTTGAGCACCTAAATCTGCGAAAGCACTAGATAGAGGATTAAAGTTAGTTCTATATGTAATTTTTAATCCTTTTAGTTTGTCTAGTGTAGATGTTAGGTTAGATTTTTTAGCAGCTAAGTCGCTGTCACTAGGTAAGTTAGAATTTAATGCATTTAATCCAGTATTGATTTTATCTGCACCATCTACTAATTTTGGTGTGCTTTCAGAAAGTTTAGCAACACCGTTTTTCTAGTTCAGTACCACCAGCAGCTAATCTATTTAAATCATCTTTTTAGATGCTAGCTTAGAGTTGATTTGAGAAATTCCGTCTGATAATCTGTCGATGCCGTTGTTAAGTGTAGCACTTCCGGCGCTAAGTTTTTCTAAATCGTCTTTTTTAGCTAGTAGTTTTTCATTTAGAGTAAGTACTCCGTTCGTATATTTTAAAAGACCTTCTTTAAATGCTTCGCTTCCTTTATGTAATTTATCTATTCCATCGGTTAGCATAATACTCTTAGTTTTGAATGTATTAAAACCGATAGTAAGTTGATTAGAACCTGCAGTAAGTTCATTTACACCAGAGACTAAGGCATCTTTTTTATCGTTTAATGTGCTTAGTCCATCTGATAATCTTCCGGCTCCACTTTGTAATTGAGATACTCCATCACCAAGTTTAGCGCCACCTTCACTAAGACGAGTTAGTCCATCAGTTAGACGTTTAGAACCGTTAGAAAGTTCGTTAACTCCATTATTAAGTCTTTGCCCACCTTCACTAAGACGAGTTAGTCCATCAGTTAGACGTTTAGAACCATCAGAAAGTTCGTTAACTCCATTATTAAGTCTTTGTCCACCTTCACTAAGACGAGTTAGTCCATCAGTTAGACGTTTAGAACCATTAGAAAGTTCATTAATTCCATTACCAAGTTTAGAACTGCCATCTCCAAGACGAGAAAGCCCATCGGTTAGACGTTTAGAACCATTAGAAAGTTCATTAATTCCATTACTAAGTTTAGAACCACCATCATTAAGGCGAGTTAGTCCATCAGTTAGACGTTTAGAACCATTAGAAAGTTCATTAATTCCATTACCAAGTTTAGAACCACCATCGCTAAGGCGATAAAGTCCGGCAGTCAGACGCCATGATCCTTCAGATAGTTGATCGATACCACCGCTCAGTTTAGCGCCACCTTCGCTAAGACGGCCAAGTCCGGCAGAAAGGCGACCAGAACCATCGGTAAGTTGATCGATACCGCTACTTAGTTTAGCGCCACCTTCACTAAGACGACCAAGTCCGGCAGAAAGGCGACCAGAACCGTCGGCAAGTTGATTAATACCACTTCCGAGTTTTTTTGGCCTCCTTCGCTAAGACGCCCAAGTCCATTGTTCAGTTGGTTTGATGCATCGGCTGCTTTTTGAAGTGAAGAACCAATCTCAGAAAACTTACTGTATAGAGTAGCTGTATAAGTTTTTACAACTTGATCTTTAACGGTATTTGTTAAGTTACTCGCTACAGTTTCCATGATTTTTTCACCGTTTTTACTCTTGGTAAAGTTAGTAGTAAAGTCGATGTTCATTTTTTCTGGGTTATCATTTGATAAAGATGTAGCATTTTTTTGGAGAAGTTTTGTGGTATTGTAACTACCATGTAGTAGTCTCCTTCTCGTAACTCTTTATCGGCTGTATCTTTATCGACGAATTGCCAATTTACTTTTTTGTTATTTTTTAGTTTTTCGACCATCGAATTCCCGACTTCTAGAGTTTTTCCATTAAAATCTACTTTTTGGTCTAGGGTTAACAACTCCGACTTTCATGTTTCCAGTGTTGTCGTATGGATTCCAAACTGATTTTAGGAAGGTTCCTGAATATAGAACAGGAACTAGAAGAACGGTAGCCATGGTAGCTTTTAACCCTTTGCTCTTTTAAAAGGCTACTAAATTCTTTTTTTTATCATAATTCCTCCAAAGAAATTTCGTCGGCGAAATTCCATTATATTAATTTAGATGATATAATAATATACCACTTAAGATATTCTACAACGTTATATACTAAAAAGTCAAAAATATTTTTTTAGTAATAGTGAATTTTTTTAATATTTAATATTAAAGTATATTATATATAATGGAGATAAAAAGCTATAACTTTTTAAAAATTTATCGTTATTGATTAATATATGATAATAATAGTGTTTTTAATGAAAAAAATGAATTATTGTTTAAACTTATAAAAAAAGATATATATTACTTAAAAATAATTTCATTAAGTATTTATATGATTTATCCTAATTAAGGAAAAAAATTGGTTCACTATTTATTTGTTTTGTTAGATGGCGATTAGTAAAAAATTTTTAAAAAAATAGTATATTATATTTATTATGTAAAAAAAGGTAGAAATCCTTAAAAAAATGGATAACTACCTTTGTTTTTAATGTTAAGTTATGCTAATGCGTGTGATATTTTATGTTTTAAAAAGATTGTTAAAAACAATTTTTGAGCATCTTTTTAAATCTTTTGGATCTGGGTGTTTTTTTGATTCTTTAACCATGTCGGCAAGATCTGGTGTAACTTTGTGAATAAAGTTAGGGTCGCGCCAAGTTAGGATTTTGAAAACTATCATAACCTTTGGATCAACCTTACCTTGACAGACGAAAGTTTCGTGAATTCTATTGTTACGCTCTTCCATAAAGGCGATATAATTATTAATTGAATCATCTGCGTGATAATGTTCACGAGGAACACCACAAGTTAGAAATAGAGCAACGTCTTTACCATGTATTTCTTGTTGATCGATAAAACGTTGCATGTTTTTTTATTGGCGTTAGTTTTTATCTGTCCAAGCACCTAGAATATAGAAATCATATTCTTTTTTTCTAATTTTTTTCGTTGTTTTTTTATGTCGAGTAAATCTACTTCCCCTAAAGTTTTTTTATCTGTTCGTAGATTGCTTCGGCTACTTTTTTTAGTATTTTTTTTGTTTTGCTTGAATAAGCAAGTAAAAATTTTTCATAAATAAGCCTCCTACTTAGGATATTAGAATAAGTCATCTGACAAGATTATATCTCGTATTAATTAAAATCATATAATTATTATAACAAAAAAATATTCTATTTTAAACTAATAACTGAAAAATAATAATCAATTATAAAAATTTGAGGAGAATAAAAAAATTAAAAAAATTGAAAAAAATAACCTATTATAATTATAGTTTTAACTAAAAAAATAGGAAAAAAATTCATGGTTTATGATAAAATACTAATTGATAATGTGGAAGAATAAATATTGTATGAGGATAGGAAGTGCAAATGGAAAAATTATATGAGCTAGCTAGTTACGCATCGTTTATTGTATACCATATAGAAGCGATGGATAAAATAAAAATTCCAAAAACCATGATAAGAGAATATATCAATCTTCAAAAAACAGTAGGAAGTTACCCAAAAGAATTGAATTATGTGACTAGCTTTTTATGATAAGAAAAACAGGTAGTAGTGGAGCGTTATTTGAAAACTCCGCTGAAGGGAATTATATTTTATCTTATACGGGAACGAATTTTTATTTTGATAGGCAGAAAGATATGTATGCTGATGTAGTAGGTATTTGCTTGGGGCAAGCGGAACATATGGCACCGTGTTATAGATTCTATACACGTATGAAGAAAAAATATGGTGATAATATTATTTTAACAGGTCACTCACTGGGAGGAAGTATTGCGCAACGTGTTGCGATTGAGTATGATGTACAGCAAAGTATTGTCTTTAATGCAGCTCCGATATATTTAATCGGAGGCATAGATATTTTTATGGATAAGGAAAAAGACGGTGAATTGTACGCTGCTCGTATGAAAAAATATCTTAGAAATGTAAAGAAAACGGCTATTAAAAAAAGCAACTTTTACAGGTGATATAAAGAGAGTTGTTTCTGAACATGATATATTTACAAGAATTTCTGAGCTGTTGGCAATTGGTTACTATGTGGGTGATGAAATTATTGTAAAAGAAGCTGGAATGCACGGTATAAAAAGTTTCTTAGATGTATATAGAAAAATCATTTGCGGGTTCTTTTGAGAAGAGAGATAATGATGAGTTGTTATCGCTAGAATACAAAGATTTTAGCTTAGCCGAGGTAGGTATTCTTAGTAATTTTTCAGAAGAGCGCATAGAAGGATTAGAGAATCAACTGAATGCACTATTAGTAAGTGATACTGTGATTGATAACTTGAATAAAAAAATCCTTATAATGTTAATTTTGAGTTTTTTTATCAAAAGCCATATTAGACAATATCGCGAAGAAAAAAAGAAGAACTATAATAGCTTCCTTGTCTGACGGTTTTGTCAGATGAGGAGTCTTTTTATTGTAAGATTACTGGAATTGTTTAACATGGGTTGCAGCTTGTTATAAAAATTTTGTGTTTTTTTCGCATAACTGATAGAGAGTTAATCGTTTGTTTTGTACATTTGTAAGTGAAGTGAGATAAAAAAAGTTAAAAAAATAAATACCGAATATGATAGAGTAACAGAGAAGCTAGCTTCTCTGTTACTCTTTGCCTTTTCTCAACAGGAGTTAGCCACCCTAAAGTCTGTATAGGAAGTCGATTAGAACAATATAGATATTTCTTCATTTGGTTAATATAGAGTTTTTTTATTTCTATATGTTTTTATCGCTCTAACGTAAGATATTTACGTGAACCTTGCGGCTTACTCAATACCTCACTTCGATTGTTGCCTAAATCTATATTTTTTTATTTTTTTCATCATAACTATTGAAAAAAAGTATCGCCAACCAAATATACTTTTAAATTTATATTATAATAATAATATAATATACCATAAACATATATACATAGATTAAATACAATCACTAATTTCAAATTTCTTTTAGAAAGGAATTTAAATAAATAAAAAAACTAATATCCAAATTAATAAACTAATAATTATTTTTTTAAAAAAATTCAAACATAAATTACTGTGACCTACTTCATACATATCTTTAAATACTTTTTTTAGTATTTATTTTTTTTCTACCTTTTTAATTTTTTTACCATCAATAATATCACCAGCTTTTACTGTAGAAAAATTTATTATAATTATCCATGGCTTTAGCTATACTATTGCTTTTTTTCTAAGATACTCCCCATAGGAGTTGAAATTAAACTAGTTACTATCTTCATCTTTGTATTCATCATCTTTTCCTCCTATTATTTGACATATATAATACATTTATCCAACAATAGTCAACTAGGCTGACCCAAAAAGTCCTAAAAATTTAATAAAGTTCACATGAAAAACTCATAGACGCAGTGGTTTATTGATATCTAAATTCACTTTATAAAAAGCTTTTTAGATATCTAATAAACTGTGCGGGGGTGACTCGACAAAAATCTTGTTTCTAGAAATCGCGATTTTTGAGTCGCTCCCACTCTAAAAATATCACGAAAAACCATATGTAATCAATATGTAAATCTAAATAATACATTTTCTAAAAAAATTAATCATTATATATGATATAATGTAAGGGTTAGACACTTTAGTTCCATCATATTTTTTTATTCCAACGCATTAATGATGCTCTAGAAACTTTGTAACGTCTACAGATAAAGCTAATAGAGTTTTTTTATTTCTATATGTTTTTTTACCGTGGCTAATCTTGCTTCTAAAGTATGAGGTATATATCGGTGTGTGTTTTGTAAGTTTTCTGTTATAATAGTTTTTCATAAGAGTAAATTCCTTTTTTTGATTTGTCGTAATTTCATTATACAGGATTTACTCTTCTTTTTTTATATTTTGTCTGACATCAATTATAACACTACACTGATGGAGTGTTAATCGTTTTGCTTAAAGTTGTAACTTCATTGAAAAAAATGATATAATATTGATAACTATGTATATACTCACGGTGGTGAGAAGATGCAGGTCAAAAAAATAAAAAAAGTATGCTCCCAAAAAAATGTTTTATAAAAAAATATAATTAGGAATATATATTAGTTAATACTTAGTATAAATCTAAGGAGGAAGAAAATGGCAGAATATAAAATACTAGTAGTCGATGATGAAGAACCGATTGCTAATATACTAGAATTTAATCTTAAAAAAGAAGGTTACGATGTAATCGTTGCTAATGATGGGGAAAAAAGCGGTGGAACTTGCTTTTAATGAGAACCCAGATTTAATTTTTACTCGATTTAATGTTACCGAAAAAAAGATGGAATGGAAGTGTGTAGGGAAGTACGTGCTAAAAAGAATATTCCAATCATCATGTTAACGGCAAAAAATAGTGAAATAGATAAAGTTCTTGGACTTGAATTTGGAGCGGATGACTATGTGACTAAACCTTTCTCAACACGTGAACTTATGGCAAGGGTTAAGGTAAACCTACGTCGTGTTATTAAACAACAAGAGGGAGTAGTTGAGGAGAAAAATGGTGGAGATCTTGTAATTAAAGATATCGTTATTTATCCAGAAGCTTATGTTATTAAGAAAAATGGTGAAGAAATTGACTTAACACGTAGAGAATTTGATTTATTCTATTATCTTGCGCAACACCGAGGACAAGTTTTAACAAGAGAAAAATCTTCTGCAGACGGTATGGGGCTATGATTACTTTGGTGATGTTAGAACTGTGGATGTAACTGTAAGAAGACTACGTGAGAAAGTAGAGAATGACTCATCTCAACCTGAGTATATTATGACACGTCGTGGTGTTGGTTACTTTATAGGTGAAGAGTAATGAGTTTTTTTGGAAAGAGATTTAAGAAAAGATTCTTTTCATCAATTCGTACTAAGTTCGTAATAGTTTATGTATTGGTTAATATAATTTCATTACAACTTATCGGATTGTTCTTTACAACACAATTAAGAAATAGTAATGTGAATACATTTGAACAGAATATTATCGAACAGGAAAAAATCTTAAACTACCATGTCCGTGAAGAATTGGAAAAAACTAGTAGTGGAGGTTCGAAAGATACGGAAGATAGTACTAGCCAAGATGAACCTTCAAAGAATAGCAGAGATTCAAAGAGTAATAGAGATTCAAAGAGTGGTATAGCTAAACTAGTTAGTGAATTTAATATTCAAAAAGTTATTATTAGTTAATGTTATAGATAATGATTCAAAAATCTTAGCGACTTCTTCAAAAAATGGTAATGATGAATATCTTGCTAAAAGGTCGTTTGATCCATTGGTAAGTCAAGTTATAAAAACAGGAGAGAGTACTAAACAGATTCAAAATAATGCTGACAGCAACAAGCGTGTGTGGATCTATGTGAGTCCTGTTAAAAAGGATAATGAAGTTATTGGTGTAATCTCTCTTATGGCGGATATAGAGAGTGTTTATCAAGAGGTAAATGGTATTTCTAAAATCTTCATAGTGGGAACTATTCTATCGATATTAATTACTACAGTAATAGGATTCGTAGCTTCAAAAACGGTGACGAGCTCTATTGAGAAGATGAGTTCACAGGTTAAGAAGATGGCTCTGGGGAACTACGGTACAGTAGTTGGTATAGATGCAGATGATGAAATCGGAGATCTGGCGAAAGTATTTAACCAAATTTCTAAAAGAATTGAAGAAGAGCAGGCTGTTACTGAGACTGAACGTAGGAAGCTTGCGACGATTATCGAAAGTATGATGGATGGAATTATTACGACAGATAATAACGGTAAAATAATTCTGATTAATACTAGTGCGGAAGATATGCTGGGTGGTCGTGATGATGAAATCTTTATCGGAAAAGATGTTTTTGAAGATTCTTAACATCACTGAATACGAAAGTATAGAGGAGATACTAGAAGCGGAAGATAGTCTTCTTGTAAATACCTCAAAAAAACGGATGAAGAGCTACTTTTTACGTGCTGAAATTTCTAAAAATAGAAAAAAAGAGGATAAGGAAGATTTAACTCAGATGTCAACGGAGTTGGAAGGATATATTATCGTGCTTTATGACGTAACAGATCAAGAACGTCAGGAAAAAGAACGACGAGAATTCGTATCTACAGTATCTCACGAACTTCGTACTCCTCTAACAACGATGAACAGTTATATCGAAGCATTAGAAGAAGGTGTTCTTGAGGATAAAGAGCTTGCGCCACAGTTTATCGATACGATTCATAAAGAAACGACTCGTATGATAAGAATGGTAAATGAGCTTATGCAACTTGGTAAGATGGATATCAAAGAGGAGCATTATGAGAAAGAATTTATCGATATTAATAAGATGCTTGAACAAATTACCGATAGATTCGCTTTAACACATCCTGAGAAAAACTTTATAAAGCATATTCCTAAGAGTCCGATATTTGTAGAAGGTGACCAGGATAAACTTACACAGGTATTTGATAATATCGTAAATAATGCGATAAAATACTCTCCTAATGGTAAGAACATTACAATAAGGGTGAGACAGAACTATCACCACAATAGGGTGAGTATTTCTATTAAAGATGAAGGTGTAGGAATTCCATTAGTCCACATTGACAAAATCTTTAATAGATTCTACAGAGTTGATAAGAGTAGACAAAGAAGTATGGGAGGAACAGGTTTAGGCTTGGCTTTAGCTAAGACTATAGTGGAGGCCCATAAAGGTCGTATTTGGGCGCAAAGTAGAGAGGGTTATGGAAGTATTATATTCGTAACACTACCTTGTGAACAAATTGATGATGAATGGTTATAGAGGTAAATAATATGAAAAGTAAAAGGAAAGAAACTGTTAAATCAGTTGTATTAGGAATATTAGTTCTAATGAGTTTAACGCTATCTTATCTTATTATTACTTATCAACCAGATTATGAGATTTTTTTACGAAAAGATCTACTCAAAAAAATCGGTTGAATCAGACAAAAAAATAGTCTTTTAAACTTTTTGATTCCTGATAGTGTCGTAAAAAAACTATGAAGGCTCAAGAGAAGAACCGATAGTTCAGAATTCTATAACAAAGGTAGCAAGTGTTGATGCTATAAAGAATAAAAAGGGTATTGAAGGATTTGTTGTCGATAATCTCAGATAGCGAAAGTACAGAGTCTAGGGTTAGAAATCGAAATATAGAAGATATTACAACGAATAATGTTGAAAAAAATCATGATAAATTATAAGGTGACCTTGGATTCAGCTTTGGTGAAACCTTTGTTCTTCTCAGAGGAAAATTCTAATATCAGTTTGGAATTTGATACGATAGTTTTACTAAAAGAAAGACCAAATATGATTTATTTATATAAAAAAGATGATAAAAACTATCTACAGATTACTCTGAAGGATGAAATCTATAGCAGGGTAAATAGTAAGTTTAATGAGAAAAAAACAAAGCTATGCCAAGTATAGTTTGAATAATAGATTTATCTATTTGAAAGAGTCTGATGAGGATAGTGTTATAGATGAATACAGTGCTGAAGAGATTAGTTTAAATAGGTTAGCTAAGGATATTTTTGAGAAAAAGGATAATCTTAGAATTAGTAATGAGGATGAAGTGACCGATGGTTATGGTATCTTACGATCTATAAACAACAGATTAGTATATACAAACCCGTCGAACGAAGGTGGGAAAGAAGTTGGAGCTACAGTCGCTATAAACAATACCATGAGTTTCTTGGGACTTGGATATATAGGTGATACAGATTATCAGCTTACTACCGCTTTAGAAGGAATTACTATTTTCCAAGAAGCTTATAAGGATTCGATAGCTTTTAGTAAAGAAGGTCATGCTGATATTATTTCTGAGGATAATAGTAGTGGAATATATAAGCTAACTTCACCAAAGATACTTACAAAGACTTATCTTTCATCAAAAGAAGCGGAACTTTACTCTGTTGAGAAAAACTGAATATGTAATTAATTATCTTTATGAAAGAGTTAACCTTAAAGAAATAGGTGATATAGTTCTAGGTTATGATAAGGTCTATAATAAAGATAGAAATAGTTTTAGCTATGTGCCAGCGTGGTATGTAAAATATAATGATAGATATATGAGTTTTAAAAAATTTAAAAAGAGATGATTGACAAGGGAGAGAGATTATGAACTGGGGTAAGATGAAGACGTTGTTTATTTACCTATTTGTTGCGCTTAATGCTGTCTTGTTAACATTTTATATATATACAGTTCAGAAGAATAAAACAGAGATAGTTCAAGAAAAAGAAATTATTGAACGTTCTATGAAAAAAATGATAACATAACTGTAGAAGAAAATGCAACGAAACGTGATAATCTTGGTTATGTGAATGTTACAATTTCTGATTTGAAGGATATCCGTAAGGAAGATAGTGGTCTCAAAAGTATGAAGTTGAAAAATGTTGATAAGACATCTACTTTAAAAAGTCAGTTCAGAGAATGCTATTACCAATGTAAACAAAGGTAGTTATAGAGCTGAATTAGATTCATTCTTGCTAGAAAAAAATGAAATTAAGTGCAAATTATATTTTTTTCTAGTTATAATTCATCAAAAAAATGAAGTTATCTTTGAACAGCAAATAGATAGTTTTAGAGTATTTTCAAATAAAAAAATGCACGAATTGTCTTTAGTGTTGAAAGTAATGGAGATATTAAAAAAACTTCACATTGACGAGTGTTTCGAATATAAGAAAAGATAAGAACGAGGCGCTAGTGCCATCTAGTCAAGCGATAAATAGATTATATCACGAAGACTTAATTCCTAAAAAAACTGTCGCGTACGCACTACTTTTAGGGTATTATACCTATATTTCACAAACGGAAAATCAAGTGTTGATACCGACTTGGAATGTAGAAATAAGTGATAAAGATGGCCAAATTAGCAACTACTATGTAGATGCAATAAATCTAAATGTACTGAACAGAAAAGGGCATAGCTCATAGATAGGTATTTAAAAAAACAAAGGGTCTTCGGAATATATAGTGGAATTACTTTCTTAATAGTTTAAAAAAACAACTGGTGCTTAAATCGGATTTTCTGGTGGGATGTTAGGATAATCAATAGTATTATATAAAAGTATCAATCACATACGAGTGATACTTTGGGAAAAAAATAAAATAGTCCAATTTACTTGACCGTGTACTATGGTACATGGTTTATAATATTCAGGGGGTGAAATAAGATGATTTATCGCATTAGTGAGTTTGCAGATAAATGTGGAGTTAATAAAGAAACAATCAGATATTACGAGCGAAAAAATTTATTACAAGAACCTCACCGAACGGAAGCTGGTTATCGGATATATTCATATGATGACGTTAAGCGTGTTGGGTTTATTAAACGAATACAGGAACTTGGTTTCTCTTTAAGCGAGATTTATAAATTACTTGGTGTTGTAGATAAAGATGAAGTTCGTTGTCAAGATATGTTCGAATTTATTTCTAAAAAAACAAAAAGGAAGTGCAAAAAAACAAATAGAGGATTTAAAAACGAATTGAAACTATGTTAGACGACTTAAAAACAACGATGTCCAGATGAAAAGCAATTACATTCGTGTCCAATAATAGAAACATTAACATGAGAGATTAATTAACGAAAGGAGCTTTTTTTATGAATAAATTTAAGGTAAACATTTCAGGAATGACTTGTACGGGTTGTGAAAAAAACACGTAGAATCAGCACTTGAAAAAGATAGGTGCTAAAAAAATATTGAGTCTAGTTATCGTCGTGGTGAAGCAGTATTTGAACTGCCCGATGATATTGAGGTTGAAAGTGCAATAAAGGCGATTGATGAAGCAAATTACCAAGCCGGAGAAATTGAAGAAGTATCATCACTAGAAAAACGTGGCGTTAATTAATGAAGACAATTATGACCTTCTTATTATTGGTTCTGGTGCTGCTGCCTTTTCTTCGGCAATTAAAGCTATAGAATACGGTGCAAAAAGTTGGAATGATTGAGCGTGGAACGGTTGGGGGAACCTGTGTGAATATTGGCTGTGTTCCGTCAAAAAAACTCTTCTTAGGGCAGGGGAAATCAATCATTTATCAAAAAGACAATCCGTTTATAGGTTTACAAACATCCGCTGGAGAAGTGGATTTAGCTAGTTTAATCACGCAAAAGGATAAATTGGTGAGTGAACTTCGGAATCAAAAAAATATGGATTTAATTGATGAATATAATTTTGATTTAATTAAAGGTGAAGCAAAATTCGTTGATGCTAGTACGGTTGAGGTCAATGGGGCAAAGTTATCTGCAAAACGCTTTTTAATTGCAACAGGTGCATCGCCTTCGTTGCCCCAAATTTCAGGACTTGAAAAAAATGGACTATTTAACTAGTACAACACTTCTTGAGTTAAAGAAAAATACCAAAACGATTAACTGTAATTGGTTCAGGATACATTGGAATGGAGCTTGGACAACTATTTCATCATTTAGGTTCAGAAATAACGCTTATGCAAAGAAGTGAGCGACTTTTAAAGGAGTATGATCCTGAGATTTCAGAGTCAGTTGAAAAAGCGTTAATTGAACAGGGTATAAACCTTGTCAAAGGGGCAACTTTTGAGCGTGTTGAACAAAGTGGAGAGATAAAAAGGGTTTACGTAACAGTAAATGGCAGTAGAGAAGTCATTGAATCAGATCAGTTACTTGTTGCCACTGGAAGAAAACCAAATACGGATTCTTTAAATTTAAGTGCAGCAGGTGTTGAAACTGGAAAAAATAATGAAATCCTGATCAATGATTTTGGTCAAACAAGTAATGAAAAGATTTATGCAGCAGGAGATGTGACTTTAGGACCACAATTTGTATATGTAGCAGCCTATGAAGGTGGAATTATTACTGATAATGCTATTGGTGGATTAAACAAAAAAATAGATTTATCGGTAGTTCCTGCTGTTACGTTTACGAATCCGACGGTTGCAACGGTTGGTTTAACAGAAGAACAAGCAAAAGAGAAAGGGTATGATGTGAAGACATCTGTATTACCTTTAGATGCTGTTCCAAGAGCAATTGTAAACCGTGAAACAACCGGTGTATTTAAACTAGTAGCAGATGCAGAAACACTAAAAGTATTAGGGGTTCATATTGTATCTGAAAATGCAGGAGATGTCATCTATGCAGCATCATTAGCTGTTAAATTTGGCTTAACGATAGAAGATTTAACAGAAACCCTAGCACCATATTTAACAATGGCTGAAGGGCTAAAATTAGTTGCACTTACGTTCGATAAAGATATTTCGAAATTATCTTGTTGTGCAGGCTAAGGGAACTTTTTTACAACTCCCTATTCAAGTGAACCAGCTAATGCTTTAAGGGATTTTCTAAGTGCATTTGTGGTCACAAAAATAATTTAACACTGATGATTTCGACATCAAATCTATAATTGATACCTTAACACCGCAGAGTAATAAAGGATGAATAATATGTCAGACTTATTATCCCTACCAGACATTAAAACAATAGAACCGCCACAAGAAAATGAAACCGATATGATGTTTAAAGTTGAAGCAGTCGGACCACCTGAACGTTGTCCTGAATGTGGTTTTTGACAAGTTGTACAAACGCAGTTCAAGAAATCAACTAATTATAGATTTGCCCATTCGTTTAAAGCGAGTGGGCTTACAATTGAACCGTAGACGATATAAGTGTCGTGAATGCGGATCTACCTTCTGGGAACGCTTAATATCTGTAGATGAAAAGCGTAGTATGACCAAAAGGCTTTTAAAGTCCATTCAAGAGCAATCCATGTCTAAGACCTTTGTAGAAGTCGCAGAAAGCGTTGGTGTTGACGAGAAAAACCATTAGGAACGTTTTTTTAAGGACTATGTGGCACTCAAAGAACGTGAATAGCAGTTTGAAACTCCTAAGTGGCTTGGGATAGACGAGATACATATTATCCGTAGACCTCGGCTTGTATTGACTAATATTGAACGCAGGACTATTTATGACATCAAGCCTAACCGTAACAAGGAAACAGTCATCCAACGTCTTTCAGAAATCAGTGACAGGACTTACATTGAGTACGTCACAATGGATATGTGGAAGCCCTACAAAGACGCAGTGAACACTATCCTTCCACACGCTAAAGTTGTCGTAGATAAGTTTCATGTAGTTAGAATGGCTAATCAAGCCTTAGATAACGTCAGAAAGTCTTTGAAAGCCCATATGAGCCAAAAAGAAAGACGTACCTTATGCGTGAAAGGTTTATCCTTCTAAAGCGTAAACACGATCTAAATGAACGTGAATCATTCCTCTTAGATACTTGGTTAGGTAATCTTCCTGCTTTAAAAGAAGCCTATGAACTCAAAGAAGAGTTTTACTGGATATGGGATACTCCTGATCCAGATGAAGGTCATCTTCGTTATAGTCAATGGAGACACCGTTGTATGTCCAGCAACTCTAAAGACGCATATAAAGACCTCGTGAGAGCTGTAGACAACTGGCATGTTGAAATATTCAACTACTTTTGATAAAAGGCTCACTAATGCTTATACGGAGTCAATTAACAGCATTATTAGGCAGGTAGAGCGAATGGGTAGAGGTTACTCGTTTGATGCCTTATGGGCCAAAATCCTTTTCAATGAGAAGCTCCATAAAAAGCGTAAGCCACGATTTAATTCAAGTGCTTTCAATAAAGCTATGTTATACGATACTTTCAATTGGTATGAAGTGAATGATCACGACATTACAGACAACTTAGGTGTCGATTTTTCCACACTTATTAAGAATTTGGAGAAGGGTGATTTATAAGCCCTTTTCCACCATAAAAATCCGAATACCCTAAAACAAAGAAAAAAACTATTCGTTGTGATAAGTGCAACGAATAGTTTTTTTGTATTAATCAGCTAAGTAAGCTTTTAGCATCCAAACATTTTTTTCTAATTGAGTTTTTAATCCTAATGCTAAGTCAGAAGTACCTTGATCTCCTTCGTCTTCAGCTACACCCATAAGGTGAGTTAAATCATTGATTAGTAATTCGAAGTCATGGAATATAGCTGCAACCATTTCAGAAGTTGTTTCTTGTTCAGTTGCTTCTTTAATAGTTGCGATTTCTAAAAGCACCTTTAAGTGTAGAAACTGGACGACCTCCAATTGCTAATAATCTTTTCAGCAACCTCATCTAAAGATTCAGTTGTGTGGTTATAGTAGTTTTCAAATACTTCGTGTAGTGTGTAGAAGCTACGTCCTTTTACATACCAGTGGAAGCTGTGTAATTTTGTGTATAATACTGTTAAGTTAGCAACAAGTTTGTTTAATTCTGTTGTGCGTGTCATAATAATATCTCTCCTTTATTTTTTTGAATTTATGCTTAAATTATAGCATCATGAATTGTAAGTGTAAAGTTTAAAAGCTTATAATAGTTATTGAGAATTATTCTCTAAAAAGAATGTTGATTTAGCAGTGTTTCTAAGGGAAAGAAATATAAATGATAATCGATATCAGAGATATTTATTAATTTAAAAAAATTTGAAATAAATTTTATTAGTTGATAAAAATAAAAGAGCGAAAGGGGTAGAATCGATGGCAAGATTGTGCATAATTTTTAATAAAACTATACAGACGATATATATCACGTTATACAAAACCAACATGTAGATTTTCTCCTACTTGCTCAAGTTACGCTTTTAGAAAGTTATAAAAGGTTTGGTTTTTTTCTTAGGGTACATACTTAACTGTTAAGAGATTATTAAAGTGTCACCCACTATATAAGGGGTGAGTATTTTGATAATGTACCTTTATTTAAGAAAGATATATTCAAATTTGGAAGAAAAAAATAAAGGGGCCGCTAATGTTAGCTGCCTCTTTATTTTGGGCGAAATTGTTATTTGGATAAAAAAATTGGGAATGTTTGATCATGTTTGCGGAACTAGAAGAAGTTCTCTTACAAAATAACTTTTCTAAAAAAATTTATCTAATTAAGGTATTTGTACGGTAAATCCTCATAATTACCTACAAATGTTAAATTATATTGCAAGTGTGCGGTAAATCCTCATAATTATCTACAAATGCAAAGTTTTTACTGTTATTTAGTGATGCTATTTCCTGCATCTAACCATGCGGCAATTCCGCCCGGAAATCTATAGACATTTTTATATCCAGCTTTTTTGCTAAGACTGCTCCAACGTTGCTTCTTTCACAAGCTACAAAACCACAGTATATAACTATTTTTTTGTCTTTATTATCCCCTAGAGTTTTTAAAAACGCTTCTTTTTCTTCTGGTTTTAAATCTTTCATCTCTTTTGGTAGCCCAGTATGAACCGCATCTTTAATTTTTGTTTTTTCAAATCGATCCGCAGGAATTGTATCAACTAGAATCATGTCTTCGTTATTGTCTATAGATTTCTTCAATCCATCTGCGCTAATCAGATTGTAATCCCCTGTTTTTTTGTAGCTTTAACTAATTTTTATAGCTGCCTTTTCTACTTCATTTTCTTTTTCCGTCTTTTTGCAGAACGATTAAGCCCATCTCCGTTACTGCAACCTACTAAGGAAACTGAAAGTAATATACTAGATAAAGCTAGTGTAATTTTTATTTTTTTCATAAAGTCAGCCCTACTTTAACTTTCACTTTTATTATAACATAAAAAAACACATATATAAACAAAAATATATAATAAAAATTTATTATTCTTAAAAAAATATAATAATTCTGATTAACGTTGATTTTAATATGTAAACTAAAAAAATTATATAATGGATTATATAGTTTATGATAAAAAAATTAATAAGTTTATTAATTAAAATTGTTGTTAAATATCAAAGTAATTTTTTTATATTTTTTTATGTAAAAAATAAGACTCTAATGAATAATGCATTAGAGTCTGTGAGTTACTAATATTTATTTTTTTTGTTAAGTATTGTTGAAATTGATTTAAGAATTTTTTTAAAAACAACTCTATCTTTTTTTATTAGCTAATAATTTTTGTAATAGAATTAGACGTTTTAGTATTTTTTTCATTTTCTTTATTAGCTAGCATCCTTTTGACGAAGTCTGGCATTTCAGGCTTTTTCGCCATCTTTTTTTATTTGCTAACATTTTCTTAACGAAGTCCGGCATTTCAGGCTTTTCACCATCTTTTTTTATTGGCTAACATTGCTTTTAACGAAGTCTGGCATTTCTAACTTTTTCACCATCTTTTTTTATTAGCCAACATTGCTTTAACGAAGTCTGGCATTTCTCCTTTTGGTTTATCCATTTCATTAAATGTTGTTTTCTCTGGATTATGCGAAATAAAAAGGATTGTTTTTGTTAGCTTCAATCGTTGACACAAGAGCCTCAATTAGACGAGAATCGTAGTTCGGCATTGGTGGTCTATGATAAGCTACTCCAAACTCCTCACAAAGTTCTCGACATTCAACATCATTATCGAAAAGAACTTCGATGTGTTCGCTTATAAAGCTAAGTGGAACAAATATATAATGCTTAGGATGCTCTTTTTGCTCTCTTAAGTACTCAAGAACATCAGGCTTAATCCAAGGCATACCGATATCACTTTCACTTTGCCAAGTATTCGTATAGTTTTTCTTTTTCAAGACCTATTTTTTTCGGCTATAAGTTTTGTCATATCAAAGATTTGATCTACGTATGGATCATTATATTTTAATGCTATTTCAGGTACGCTGTGTGCAGAGAAAACTACTTTGTAGCTATCTTCTTTTATTTCTTCAGTAATAATTTTTTTAATTTCATCTGCCCAGAATTCAATTAACTTCTCTTCTTTGTACCAAGATTTTATTATATTGAATTTAATTTTATTACTCTTAATAAATCTTTCGTAACCCATAATAGAATAGAATGAATAATGTGGTTCAAGAATTAAACAAATACATTCCTCTATACCATCATCTTCCATTTTTTTGAAATTATACCAGGGATATAAGGTGAAGAAAAATTTATTGGCAAAGTATACTTTATATTCATCTTTTACAGATTCCCTTAAAAGTTCAACTTCTTTAAGTGTTATTTCTTGAAGTGGAGAACCATCAATGCGAAGATAATTTTTTTAAAAGTAGATTGATTTCTTCGTCGTTAGGACGTACTCCTCTTCTAATATTTGTGAAAAAAAATTTTTGCTATACCTTCGAATGTATATTCTTCAGGTGTTCCATATGTCATTACTAAAATAGCTTTTACTCATTTTATAACCTCTCAAAAATAGTGTAGTCAACTATATTATAACACTTTTTGTACTAAAAACACACTAGTAATTATTCTATTACAGAAAAAAATATTGTAGATTACGGATATATTCCCTATAAATTAAGGTTTAAATCGATGTTTTATTTTTATTATAACTGTGTCAAAAAAATATGATATTACTATAATATTAAACTAGAATTGAAAAAAACTATTGAAAAAAATAGCTAAAAAAAGTTATAATATAAAAAGTTAACTAAAAAAAGTTTACTAATAAGGGAGTTTAAGAATCTCCAATTGGTTGAAGAAAAAAAGGAGGAAGAGTTAAATGAGAAAGAAAATATTCGGAGCGATAACTTTTATTGCGGCGATTGGTGGCGTTATTTATATGAAAAAAATAATCCTAAATACAAGGAGATTGTTAGAGTCGTGAAGACTGCTGATGCACGTGGTTTTTACGAAAAAAATAATATTAGAAAAAGATAAACTTGCATTCACGGCGAAAGCGAAAATTAAAGATTACAAGATTGATTATGAGAGTATTAGAAATGTCGGAGAGAAGATTTACGCACGTCTAATAGTTAATAATGATGAGAAGTTAAATATTGATACGGTGATAAGTGAGAAGAATACGAATGTAGAAGAAGTATCGCACTCAGAAAAAAACTGGATGAATTGTTGAATAAATAGTGGTCAAGAGGGGAGAAAAATGATTTTTTTTAAAAATTTTCTACTCCCTTAACTTGGATCTTTTGGATAAGTATGTTAAATATTTCCTAGGAAATTTATAAAAGGAATCCTCCATTACAGTAAGGTGATGTAATGGAGGATTTTTTTCATGGTTAAATTAATTATTATCTAATATTATTATGCGAAACGGCTACGAATACTAGTTGGTATTGATTTGTAAACACTCTTAGTAACGAAGAATAAGAATGTTACTAAAGCACCTTTAAGTAGGTTGAATGGTATAATACCAGCCGCTACAATTGTTTTTTTACGTTAGTCACGATATCTGCTAGATTCATAATATATCCATAAGCTGGAAGTAATACGAAGTAGTTAAGAAGTGACATGAATACTGTTATTGCCAGTGTTCCTAAGATTCCACCGATAATAGTTTTAGCAGTACCTTTTTTATAGAAAAGAACAATGATACTGATAAAAGTGAATTCTACTACTATATTAGCAATTGATCCGATTGGTTCATGCGACAACAAAGCGAAGTGTAGGAAGTTTTTTAAGAATGACACTAAAAGTGCATCTTTATATCCTAATAATAACAACGCCATGAATAGCGGGATGAACGTAAAATCAAATTTTAGAAATGGTGGCAAGAATGGCACAGCAAAACTAAAAAAAGATAGAAGTAGAGCAATAACTGCAAGCATACCACTCAAAACTAGTGAGTGAACATTTTTTTATACATTTAAAAACCTCTTTCCTATCTTCATAGGCAATAAAAATAGCCGCAATACTATTCTTAAAAAGGTGTATTCTAAATCTACGTTAGATATAAAAAACACCACTTTAAAAATTTTAAAGCGGGACTGAAAGGTATGAAAAATAAGCGTTACACTAAAATCAAGTACGGTAAATATACATACGTAGTATACTGTATGTGTAAGTTTATTTATTCTATATCTTCTATCATCCAGACTGTACTGTCGGTTTTGGAATTTCACCAAATCTGCTTGCGCTCGCGGACTTTGACCGCCGGTCGGGAATTTCACCCTGCCCCGAAGATAATTAAATTTATTATTTATACGTTTATTATAAACCTAAGTCTCTATATTGTAAAGTGAAAAGGTTTAACTTTAAAAAAAGATGAGAGTAACTCTGTTTAATCGAATTACTCACATCAATTATAATATTTAGTTATTATTCTACTGTTACTGATTTAGCTAAATTACGTGGTTTATCCACATCTAGTCCTTTAGTGTAGGCTGCGTAGTATGCGAATAGTTGTGTAACAACGATACTTGCGATTGGAGCAAGATCTTCGTTTACGTTAGGGATTGCGTAGTCGCCTTTACGAGCTAATTTTTCTAATGTAATGATTAGAGTATTAGCACCACGGCTGGCTACTTCACTCACGTTACTACGTGTATTTAAGTCTAGTTTAGCGCTTGTGATAAGAGCTACAACTGGTGTTCTTTCTTCGATAAGAGCGATTGTACCGTGTTTTAATTCTCCTCCGGCAAATCCTTCTGTTTGAATATAAGAAACTTCTTTAAGTTTTAGAGCTGCTTCACATGCACTATAGTAGTCGATTCCACGTCCGATATAGAATGCATTGCGCTCTGTGAATAAGTTTTTAGCTAAGTCTTTGATAGTTTTTGTATCATCTAAGATTGATTCGATTGCAGAAGTAATTACTGATAATTCTTGCTCGATATCAAATTTAGGTTGCCTTGAAAGTTGTTTTGCTACTTCGTAAGCAAGTATGCTTAGTGTTGCGATTTGAGCAGTGTATGCTTTAGTAGATGCAACGGCGATTTCAACACCTGCGTGAAGTAATAATGTATAATCACATTCACGAGATAGAGTTGAAGCATCAACGTTAGTAAGTACTAAGAATTTGTAATCTGCATTTACACTACGTAATTTTGTAAGTACTGCACGTAGATCAGCTGTTTCTCCTGATTGAGAAAGGAAGATGAACATTGGTTTTTTAGATAATAATGGTACGTTATAAGCAAATTCTGATGCTAAGTGTACTTCTGTAGGAATACCAGCCCATTTTTCAAAGTAGTTTCTTCCTACTAAACCAGCGTTGTAACTTGTACCGCATCCTATAATATATAATCTATCAGCATCTTTTACATTGTTAATAATTTCGCTGTCAATATTAACATCATGTCCATCGAAGTAGTGAGAGATGATGTTACGCATAGCTCCTACTTGCTCGTGAATTTCTTTAATCATGTAATGCTCGTGGATACCTTTATCGATTTCTCCAGCGTTTAAATTAGTTGAGAAACTTTCACGCTCTACAACATTACCTTCTTTATCTTCGATAGTTATGCTATCTTTTTTTCACGATAACAAATTCACCATCATTGATTTCTAAGAAGTTGTTAGTGTACTTAATCATTGCTAAAGCATCACTACCAACATAGTTTTTATTTTCTTCTCCTAGTCCAATAAGAAGTGGACTCTTATTTTTTGCTACATATAATGTGTCTTTATCTTCTGTATCGATTAAACAAAGTGCATAAGAACCTTGAAGTTTAGATACGGCTTTTTTGAAGGCTTCTTTAGTATCAAGACCACGATCGCTATAAACTTGTACTAATTGAACGATAACTTCAGTATCAGTTTCAGAAACAAGATCTACACCTTTGAAAAAAATCTTTCTTTAAGTTCTTGGAAGTTTTCGATAACTCCATTATGAACTAAAAATAAAAACGTTTGTTGAAGCTTTGGTGAGGGTGAGAGTTAGTTGTGTTAACTCCACCGTGAGTAGCCCAACGTGTATGACCAATACCTAATTCTAGGTGAAGTCCTTCAGGGATTAGGGCTTCTAGATTTTTAATGCGACCTACAGACTTAGTAACGCTAGCTTCTCCGTTAACAACACCAGCGATACCAGCTGAGTCGTATCCACGGTACTCAAGGCTGCTAAGTCCATCAATTAAAAAAATTTAACTCCATTTGCTTCTCCAACAAATCCTACAATTCCACACATATTAAAAAAATTCCTCGCTTTTTTTCTTTTAATTTATTTTTATAGAAAGTACTATAAAGTTTTATACCTATGCTCAAAAAAATATTATACTTCTTGAAGTTTATTATACTTAATCAAGTTTATGTAAACCTTAAAAAGAAGGCATAATGAGCCTATAGAGAGGGATAATGATTTTTGAAGGGTGGGTATTTCATCGTCTCTTTGTTCCTAGAAATATTAAGATCTACCCCAGCAGTGGCAACTAAAGTTTTTTTAGCGTCATTCTTCCTTAAAAACTAAGTTGCTGTTGCATACGCTGCACCTAACTATTTCTTCGTCACTTTGTTCCTAGAAATAGTAAAGTGCACCCCATTGTACATTATCTAACGAAACTCTCTGGTTCCGAAAAAAAGCATCCGCCGAATTTTCGATAACTTTTTTCCTCGTCAACTAAATTCAATTTAACCTTTAGAACTTAGTTCGGGCGCTATAATTATAAATTGAAATTACCTCCTGATAGTTTAATCGTACATATTATTATACTAGATGAAAAGAGCATTGTAAACTGAAAGGATATATTTACATAAACTCAAAAAAATAAAAAAATAAAGTATCTAAAAAAATTTAACCTTAATTTTTTTAAATTGTAGAAATATAAAAATTGATTAATAAAAAAACCTACTTACTATTTGAGTAAGTAGGCAATATTATTATTCTGATTTTTTTGAGTATCAGCAGCTACCTCTTTAGCGTTTTTTTCACTTCATCAGGTAGATAGATTTCTTTTAACATTGTTTACGTTAGAGTATTGAATGTTTTGTTTGATTTTCATTGTTGTTGGAGTTGATGTGTTTTTTTAGTAGCAAGCTCCATGTTTACTTCGTTAGTTACAGGTGTGTAATCTTTAGTAACAACAAGTTTGATTGTAACGTTTTTGAAATCAACGTTGTTGAATGCACTAGCATTTACTTCGTTTCCAGAAGATGTGTTTGCAATAGCAACCATAAGATCTTTAAATTGGTCTCCACTTCCTGTGTATGTTAGGACGTAGTTTCCATTTTCTTCAGTTTTCTTGAAATCTTTAGCAATTTTTTTGTAGAATTCTAAGATTTGTTCTGAGTTTGCAATTTTTTTAAGGTTTTTCGAATTGAGCAGTAATGCTGCTGCTTGAGCTTTTAACCCACTCATCTTGTCCTGTTGATTTTGCATAAGCAGTTCCATCTTTAATGTATAGTTCTAGTGTTTGGCTTTTGACCTTGAGCTTTCACATCAGTAGTAGCTTTAATTGCTAGAGGATCGATGATTAATGATCCTGATACTGTATTTTTCAACTGTTTGAGTTTGCTCACCAACTAAAAATTTCAGAACTGTTAGTCGCTACGAAATCTGTACTTTTTTTATGTTTTTTTAGATGATTCTACTGATTTATTAACGATTTGTTCTACAGAAGCTCCTGTACTACAAGCAGCAAGAGTAACTGAAAGAATAATCGTTGCAATAAGCAATAGATATTTTTTTAGTGATTTTGTCATGTTTCTCTCCTTAACATTAATGTAAATAGATTAATTAATCATAAAAAAATCTACTTTTTATAAATTTAATTTTTATAGAGATATTCTATCATATTATAACTTATATTACTACATTATAGGTTCATTTTTTTAGATATCTGTAATAAATAATATAGGTTATAAATTAAGAAGGATATTTTTTTATCTAATATTTTTTTATGAAAAATAATAAAAAAATCTATTGACTTATATCAATGATGGATATATAATTATATCAAAGATAGATATATCAAAGATAGATATATCGATGATAGATATAGATAAAGAATATCTCTAATTAAGTTAGGAGGGATAAAATGGCAAAGTTAAGCCCTTATGAGACGGGCGAATTAACGGATAGTATATTTTTTACACTTCTAGTTTTAACAGAACCTATTCATGGATACTTGATTATGCAAAAGGTGGCAGAAATTACTGATAATAATATTATTATCGGACCTGCAACAATGTACACGACTTTAGGTAAGATGGTTTCTGTTGGCTGGATTGAAGATAAAGAAATCGATAATTCGAAAAAAGAATATCATATTACTCCAAAAGGTATGGAAGTTTTGGAGAAAAATTTAAAACTTCGACAGTTTTTACTTGATGTAGCTAAGAAGTTTATAGGTGGTGGAAGTGATGAGTAAATATAAGGTGATACATACATTCGCTTTAACAAATAAAAAGACTCATGAGAAGATTAGAGAGATATAGTGCTAAAGGTTGGCATTTTAAAAAAAGTTTCTGGGGTTCTTAATTTTTATTAGAAAAAAAGGAGAAAGAACCGATTATAAATACGAACTGGTATATGATAAAAAAAGTTCAATGCTGAGCGTGAAGATTTCTATAAATTTAACGGTTGGGAAGTAGTTAGAAATGGTATTTTTTTGGCAGATACTACGAGGTGAACCTACGGCAACTACATTATATACAGATAATTTGAGTGAAGAATACATGTGGCTATATAGAATTAGATTTAATGCGAAAAATCATGTTAGGATGCTTTTTTTATAGCTTTGGTGGCGCACATAATAAATGAATTTTTTTAATGGCATCTGAAGTAATAGATTTTATTTTAGGAATGTTTTTTTGGATTTGGTCTAGGACTAGGTGCTGTAAATATAGCGTTCTTTATAAAAATATTTATTTTTTTAAAACGAAGAAAAGGATTGAATTTATGAAGTATAAATATGTTCCGGTATTTATAAGCTATGATAAAGTAGCGGATAAAAATGAATCATCTTGCTGTTCAGGGATATGAATATGATAAAGAGGCTATAGTGGCAATTAGAATGAAGAAAGTCTCAGAGACTAGCGATAAGCAATATAAGTTTATCTTTGATAAAAAAACTTTACACCAGAGATAGAAGAGTATTACAAAAGTAAGTGGCTGGAAGCTTTTATAAGTTTCAAGTTTATAATTTGTTTAGACTTGCTGAAGGGACTTCGAGTTCTTATCCGATATATACTGATACTGAGACGGAATTAGAAATTGTTAAATATAGATTGTTAAGATTTATAGTTTTGTTTATTTTTAATAAGCATAGCAGGGGTATTGTATTTTTACTAATATTAAATGGGTAATTAATAGTGGAATACCTGATGTGTTAGCCATGTTAATAGGTGGATTAATAGGTGGTATATTTGGTTACTGTATAAGTGGACTTGGAATGTTTTTACCGAAATATTTCAAGTTAACAAAAAGAAATAAAAAAATAATGAAGAATAAAAAGGGGATTTAACTTTTAATAAGTTAGAAAGAGAGGTATGGATTATGATTTTAGAATTTAAAAAAATGTAGAGAAAAAGTTTTGGAAATAAAAAGGTTCTTAAAGGTGTCAGCTTCACAGCGAAAAAGTGGAGTGGCTAATGGATATTTAGGACGAAATGGTAGTGGTAAAAACTACAAGTTTTAGAATTTTTGTTAGATATATTCAAGCCGGATAAAGGGGAGATTCTACTAGATGGGAAAACCTCTAGATCACAGTAAGGTAAAAATTGGATACCTTCCAGAAGAACGCGGAATGTACGATGGTGTTGGACTTGTAGATCAGCTTACGTACTTTGGAATGTTAAAAGGTATGAAGAAGAAAGCTGCGCAAACAGAAGCGAAAAAATGGTTAGAGTACTTTGAATTAGAGGATAATAAACAAGCATTAAAAACATTATCTAAAGGTAATGCCCAAAAAATTCAAATTATCCAAAGTGTTATGAATGATCCAGATATTCTTGTTTTCGATGAACCATTCAGTGGACTAGACCCGGTGAATGTATCGAAGTTAAAAGAAATAATTACAGATTTTATTAAAAAAAGATAAACTTGTTATTTTCTCATCTCACCAAATGCCGGTTGTGGAAACATTCTGTGAGGACATTAATATACTAGAAAAAGGGAAAATTACTCTAAGTGGTAATCTAGATTATATTAAAAAACAATTAGGACACGGAAAAATGATCTTGAGTGTTAGTGGTTTTGAGAAAGAGGAACTGCTTGCTAATCTTAGAGCTGTGCCGCTAGATATTGAGTATTCATTAGTTCCAGAGGGAGTGCTTCTTGATTTTCAAAGAAGAGGATGCTAAAAAAAGAATTATTAGCAAAACTTGCAGGAAGCAATTTTAATATAGAAGAATTCAAACTTTATAAACCTTCGTTAGAAGATATTTTCAAAGAACAGGTAGGTAAGTAATTATGAAAAAATTTTTAGTACAGTATTTAATTTTGAGTTTAAACAATTTTTTTGCGAAAAAAAGCGACAAAAAGTTATTATGGCATTGTATTTTCATTATAGCTATAGGTATAACATTTGTACCATCGATTGCTAATAGTAACATTTTTTTAAAGGTGAGAGCAATGATAATTTTCAATCGTAGTGCATATGTTGTAAAAAGATGTAAATGTTAAGTTAGATGATCTAAAAAGAAGCTAAAAAAATATGATAGTAAAGAGGCTTTAGAAAAATGATATTAAAAGCTAAAAAAATTAGATGAAGGTATCATCTTAACTAAAGATAGTTATGAATATTTATCTCGACAATCTATCTTTAGTAAAGGTAGTAGTGAATTTAAAGAAGCTTTTGGAAAAAATGTAGAGAAATTAGTCTATAAACAAAATGGTTTAGATTATGATAAAGTAACTAATGTGAAATCACATCTACCTCAACCTGTACCTGTGAATGTAAGTGGAGATTCTGATATTCAGACACAAGTAGTAAATGTTGTAGTAGTTTATGCTCTTACATTTATTGTTTATATGACGGTAATTCAATTTGGTAGTGTAGTTGCGACAAATGTTGTTAAAGAAAAAAGTAATAGAGCTATGGAATTATTAGTAGTTACTGTAAGTCCAAGAACATTAATTTTAGGGAAAGTATTAGCTTTATCTGTTGCAGTACTTGTTCAAATGGGCTTAATTATTGGTGGATTATTCGCCGGTCTAAAAATCAATGGTTCTAGATATAGTGATAATATTAAACATATTCTAGAAAATGTAGACTTAAAAAGTTCTTGGTGTAGGGATTAGCATTTGCGTTAACTGGATTCGTAATGTTTATGTTTATGTACGCGGCATTCGCTTCATTAGTTAGTAAGATTGAGGATGTCAACGGAGCGATAACTTTACCGATGTTAACATTTATGGGTGCATTCTTCGTAAATTACTATATTATGGGTTCAACTGGAGATACTAAACTTGCAGAGATTTTTATCATACGTTCCATTTACATCATATTTTTGTAATGTTTACACGTTATGCAATAAGCAACGTATCTATTCAAGAATTAGGATTATCTTATGGTATATTAGTTGTAACTACATTACTTGTGGCATTTGCGAGTGTTAGAGTATATAGATTAGCGACATTAAGATACGGTCAAAAAAATTAAACTTCTTCAAATTATTATTTGGGAAGTAGAGAAATATAAAATATAATAATAACACCACATATTAGATTATCTAGTATGTGGTGTTTTTGTGTATCTAAGATGACTATTCATAAAAATAAGTTGTAGTATTATTTATTCATTGCACTTATTTTATATTTATGTTAAAAATAAAATTATAAAGAGAGAGCCGTTTTAAAGACGGTGACTCTGATTAATTATAGTTTAAAAATAACTGTCTTAACCGCTCAAAGTGGTACTGCACCCAAAAAAATTGGACAAAAATATTCAGTTATTTTTTTGTTTAGTATTTTTAAACTTTAAAGTCAGTAAATTTTATTACTTTTTAGTGACTTTCATTCCTTACAGTTATTTTTAGATTTTTTTCGAACTATTTAGTCAAGGATTTTTTTAAAAGGCGTAGCCCTTGTCCTTGACTAAATAGGAGAAAATCTAAACTGTAAAAAGGGAATGAAAGTCTCTTTTTTTATTTATATTTGTTTCTATTAATTTTTTTCTATAGTTTACGGGACTTAATCCACCTAAGTTCAACTTTATTCTTTCCTCATTATAATATTTTATATAATCTACAATAGCTTCTTTTTAATTCATATTTATTCTTGAAAGTATTTTTCGAATCCGTAATACATCTCAGATTTTAAAAACTCCAAAGAAGGATTCCATAAATGCATTATCAGCCGATGTTCCCTTTCTAGACATTGATTGTTTAATTCCTTTTTGCTTTAAGAATTTCTCTATATGTAATATGTTGATATTGCCAACCTTGATCACTATGTAGTATCATGCCATCGTACCTATTATCTTGAAGTTGCGATAACATTTCATACTGTTGTTCCATGTTAGGTGAGAATGAAATATTATAAGCTATTATCTCCGCATTATATCCATCAATTATAGGTGCTAAATAAACTCTATCCTCTCAATCTTGAATTGAGTTACATCTGTATAACATTTTTTTAATGGTTCTGAGGCGAAGAAATCTCTAGCTATTATATTATCTGCGATTTTTTTCCAATTTCTCCTTTATATGAGTTGTATTTTTCTAGTAGGTCTTACGAATGATAATACACCAAGTTTTTCTCGTTAATCTTAAAACTTTTTTTATGATTTACTACAAATCCCATATTTTTTTAAGTTCTAATGTTATTCTTCTATAACCGTATCTATATTTGTTCTTTTCCTGAATTAATAGAATAGCTTCTTCTATATTTTTTTATTTTTTTATCTTTATCTTCTTTATTTTTTTGTATAATAATATGATGAGCGAGATAAGCCTAAAAATCTTTAATAGTATGTTTAATCTATGTGTTTCCTTTAATTCTTCTACTATTTTTTTGTTTTTTTCTTCGTTTGAGATTGTTTTAACCTTATCTCTCTCAACTTTTTTTAAAACTGCATTTTCCGCACGTAAGTACTCAAGTTCCTTCTCTAATTGTTCTACTTTTGATAATTCATTTTTTTCTATCTTTTTATTATTATTTTTTTCATTTTACTAGTTCTTCCTCTCGGTTTCTCTAGTATATTATACCCGTTTTCTTTAAATTTTGAAATCCAATTACTAAGTAAAGCAGGGGTTTGGTAATGCGTACTTTAATGAAGTAGATTTTATAGAATGTCCTAATATTAAAAACCTCATTGATTATATCTAATTTCAATTCTGGTGGATAGTAATTATTTTTTTCCCCTTAATCAGCACTGTTTCACCATGTAAATCAGCCAATTTGACCATGTACTTCACATTACTAGGATCAATTTCAAACTTTTTAGACAGTTCCTTGTATGAGTATCCTTCTTTCTTAAGTCTATACATTTCTATCCTATTTTCATCTGTTAATTTCATAATAAATAGCCCTCCAAAATTTGTCCAAATTTTGGGGGCTATCTCAGTTTTAAAGATGGTTATTTTTTTATTGTCTTTTTAATGCCATAATACATGCACTAACTATTGAAACAATTAAAAGGTTTATTCCAATAATTGTTTGTACAATTTCGTATGCCGACAACTTGCTACTCCCTTCTTCAAGTTTTTCAGTGTATGTGAGCATAGCACCAACTCCTTTCGTAAAAAAAGTAGCCACCATCTTTGTAGAAAGTATTATAATTTCCAACTTCTCTCTCCGATTTTGATTATATCAGATTAATTAGTGATTATCAATGATTTTAAGGAATTAATATTATTATTTTAATATTGTTAATAATAGTAAGAATTACACGGAAATGACAATTACGATAGAGATAATTATCGCATAGATAATCAATGAAATATAAATATTTAAAATTTAATTATATATTTAAAAAAAGTGTCTTTTTGGTGAACTAGAAGTAACATTCAAAAGATTCAAAATTTTTGAGTCTTTTTCTTTTTTTCTTTTTAGTGCATAAAAGGTTATAATTAGGTATAAAAAAATCTGTAAAAGAAGGAGATTATTTAATGAGTGAACTGAAAAAGAACGATAGGCTTTTATGCCGGCTTTTATGACTGTAATAGGCTCAGTAATAGGAGCAGGAGTATTTTTTTCAAAGCGGCTGTTATTTATAAGACTACAGGGACGATGAGTCTAGGATTACTAGCGTGGGTTCTTGCTGGTGTTATTACTATCTGTGCCGGTCTTACTGTTGCAGAACTTGCGGCATCTATTCCTGAAGTAGGAGGAATGGTTGTTTGGATAGAGAGAACTTATGGGAAAACTGCAGCATTCTTATTAGGATGGGCTCAGTCGGTGATTTATTTCCCTGCGATGATAGCGGCTCTTGCGGTTATCTTCTCTACACAAGTTTTAAATTTATTAAATTTAGATAAAACGTGGCATCTTCCTATAGCCATTGCTGCTGCAACATCGTTAATGTTTTTAAACTTTTTAGGTGGGAAAATTGGAGGAATGATTCAGACGGTAGCTACTATTTGTAAATTAATCCCATTAATAGTAATTATTGCATTTGGATTATTCCAAAGTGATTCACAACCGTTGCAATTATTCCCTGTAGAAGCGGGGAAAGATATTTCATTCGCTAGTGGACTAGGTGGAGCTTTACTTGCTGCGATGTTTGCCTATGAAGGTTGGACGAATGTAGGAAGTATGGCGGGAGAGATGAAAAATCCTAAAAAAGACTTACCAAGAGCAATTTTCCTAGGACTTGCAGTTGTTATGGTTGTATATGTACTTATAAATGTTGCTTACCTTATGACTTTACCATTAGATCATGTTGCAGGTAATCAAACTGTAGCCAGTGATGTAGCTGCGAAGTTGTTCGGTGGTATTGGTGGTAAAATTATCACAATTGGTATACTGATTAGTGTATATGGAGCAATTAACGGTTTTTCAATGGCTGGGATTCGAGTTCCTTATGCAATGGCTAAAAGTGAACAAATTCCATTTAAAATGTATGGACGAAGTTAAATAAAGGAGCAGTTCCTGTCAATGCGGGATTATTACTTTTAGTAATAGCGTTCTTAATGATGTTAACTGGTAGTTTTGATATGTTAACAGACTTATTAGTATTCGTAATGTGGTTCTTCTACACAGCAACTTTCCTTGCGGTAATTATACTACGTAAAAAAGAACCAAACTTAGAAAGACCATATAGAGTACCTTTATATCCAATAGTTCCTATAATAGCTATTCTTGGTGGAGTTTATACTTTAGTAAGTACTTTAATTTCACAAACATCATTAGCTATGGGAGGAATAGCCTTAACGTTAATAGGATTATTATTCTATACAGAATTACATAAGAAATTCAAAAAAATAATAAAAAGAAACATCGCATATTAGAAAAATCTAGTATGCGATGTTTTGTTGTTACTTATTTCTAGTTTCTGAATTTATTTTTTTAAGAACATGTTCAATTTATGGGTAAAATTTACTATAATTAACAAGTTAAAAAGCATTGATATAGCAACTTTTTATAAATAGTTGATTATCATAATTTAATTTGATATAATCAAAAACTGGAGAGAGAAGTTAGGGGGTGTAAAACTTCCGATAAAGATGGTGGCTACTTCAATATGAAAGGGGATGGTGCTATGCTCGCATACACTAAAAATCTGGAAGAAAGGAGTAGCAAGTTGTCACCTTACGAAGTAGTACAAACTATTATTGGTATAAATCTATTGATTGTAACAATAGTTGGAGTGTGCTTAAAAAGCGTTCGAAAAATGACAATAAAAAAATAACCATCTTTAACTTTAGCGGGTTAGATGGTTATTTTTATAACTAACTAATTGAGCTGCCGTCTTTAAAACGGCTCTCTCTTTTATGATTTTATTTTAACACAAATATATGAGAAGTGCAATGAATAAATAAAGCTCGTAATTGAACTGATTGATATCTGATAAAGATTTGTAATACTACTAAAGTAAATGCCAAACATCGCACATTAGAAAAAGCTAGTATGCGATGTTTTGTTATTAGTGTTTTTGGTATACTTTTTAAAAAGAAGTTTATAAAAATCAAATTACTACAAAATTTAGAAAAGAAAAATAATTTGAAAAGAAAATAAAGAGAATAAAGAAAAGAATGAAGATTTAATTACAAATATTATTTTAATTAGTGGAGTAGTATTCGGTTTAATTATTACGATTTATAAAAATAATATGGCAGTTACTAATATCATTTATATTTTTGTGATAAAAACATGTATATTAGATTCTAATAAATTTATACCATGTATATTATGCTTGCTTTTGTTTTGGATGCTATTAACAATAATATGGAAATTAATTTTTAGTAATAAAAGAAATGTTTAAACGTATCTTAAGGGATAGTATTAAAACATTTCTTTATTTATCTTATTTATTTCTATTTTCTAAGTAGTCTGCAATTGCTGCTACGTCTTTGTCTCCACGTCCAGATACGTTAACGATAATTACTTTATCTTTATCTAGTTTTGGAGCACGTTTAATTACTTCTGCAAGGGCGTGTGAACTTTCGATTGCTGGGATAATTCCTTCTGTTCTAGTTAATAGTAGTAAAGCATCGACGGCTTCATCATCAGTTGCACTTACGTATTCAGCACGTTTTGCATCTTTTAGGAATGAGTGCTCTGGTCCGATACCTGGGTAGTCTAATCCTGGAGAGATTGAGTAAACAGGTTTTACTGAACCGTCTTCGTTGAATAATGCGTAAGTTTTCATACCATCAACAACACCTACAGTACCAAGTGTTAGTGTTGCTGCGTGACGATCTGTATCTAGACCACGACCAGCGGCCTCAACTCCTAGTAACGCTACTTCTTCGTGAGGGATGAACTCAGCAAAAGCACCGATTGCATTAGATCCACCACCTACACAAGCTACTACTAAGTCAGGTAGACGTCCTTCTTTTTCTAGGATTTGACGTTTAGCCTCTTTACTAATAACTTTTTGGAAATCTTTTACAATAGTAGGATATGGGTGAGGTCCTACTGCTGATCCTAGTACGTAGAAAGTATCGTCGATGTTTTCAATCCATGCTTTGAATGCAGCGTCAACAGCTTCTTTAAGTGTTTTTTCTCCTTCTTGTGCTGCGTGAACTTTTGCTCCAAGCATTTCCATTCTAAATACATTTAATCTTTGTCTTTCTACATCAAGAGCTCCCATGTAGATTTCACATTCCATACCGAATTTTGCAGCGGCAGCAGCTGTAGCTACACCGTGTTGACCTGCTCCTGTTTCAGCGATAACTTTCTTTTTACCCATACGTTTTGCAAGTAAGATTTGTCCGATAACGTTGTTAAGTTTATGAGCTCCAAGGTGGTTTAAATCTTCACGTTTAAGGTAGATTTTTGCTCCTCCAAGGTGGTTTGTTAAAGTTTCAGCGTAGTATAGTGGTGTTTCACGTCCTGAGTAATCTTTTAAGTAATGAGCATATTCTGCTAAAAATTCTTCGTCATCTTTGTATTTATCATAAGCTGCTTCTAGTTCATCAAGAGCCTTTTGTACAACTTCAGGTACGAAGCTTCCCCCAAATTCTCCAAAGTATCCTTTTAAGTTGTTTAAGTTATTTTCTAAGTTTGTCATAATTGTTTATTTCCTTTCGAATTGTCTATAAGATTATTTTGATTTTTGTATTTTACCCTAAAAAGAAAAGACCGTATAGAATTCTATACGGCCCTTTTGCGAAATTTAAAACGATTTTTCTACAGCCGACATAGACACTTTTTAGAGTACACTAAAGTTGCGTCTACGTCATAAAAACATACACACAACATTATCTACGCCAGTTTTGCCAAGAGTTTAAAGTTGTTGTTTGTTTCATTTGTAGTTCCTCCTTCTCGTTTTTGTTGTTTTTATTATACACATTATTTTTTTAGAATGCAAGTCTTTTTTTGAAATTTTTTAAATTTTTCTGACAATTTACACAAGTAGCCTATTGTAACAAGATTCTAAAGGAGTGTTTACTTATAAAATATATTAAGAGATGATTAGGAATGTTCAAGATTGTAGTTCTTTCTACCTAAAGCATTGTAAAAGTGGTATAATATAAAGGTGTAAAATTTAAGTATGGAGGTGCAATTTGAAATTATCGGTATTAGCCAGCAGTAGTAGTGGAAATAGTATCTATATAGAGCATAATAATTTTAGATGTTTAGTAGATGCTGGACTGACTGGGAAAAAAGTAGTAGAGAACTTAGCGCGAATAGGTCGTGATATTAAAGATATAAATGCGATTTTTGTAACTCATGAGCATATAGACCATATTAAAGGAGTGGGGGTACTGGCAAGAAAATACAATATTCCGGTATATGCCAATGCGCTTACTTGGCAGAATATGACAAAATGTGGTGAGATCAGTTCTGACTTAAAATTTCATTTTGAAAAAGAAGAAAGAAAGATTTTTGATGATGTAGTTGTTAATAGTTTTGGAGTTAGTCATGATGCGATTAATCCGCAATTTTATACTTTTGAGTGTGATGGAAAAAGGGTGAGTATTCTTACAGATACGGGATATGTGTCTGATAAGATGATAAATTATGTAAAGGATTCGCATACGATTGTTTATGAGAGTAATCACGAGGAGAATGTGTTGCTGAGTGGACCTTATCCATGGACTACTAAACAGCGTATATTGTCAGATATGGGGCACTTGTCGAATACAGACTCTGCTAATTATCTGACAAAAATAGTAGGAGATAACACGAAGAATGTCTTTTTAGCCCACTTAAGTGAGCAAAATAATACGAAGGAACTGGCTCGTATGGCAGCTGAAATGACGCTTAAACACAAAGATATAGATTGTGTTCTAGAAGCAGATAAGACTATAGATTGTAATGATAAAATAGTCATAATGGATACTGATCCAGCAATTCCGACTAAGATAATAGAAATATAATAAGAAATAAGATCAACTTATATAAAAATTTCTTCCAATAGAATTAGCTTTTAGAGGTTGATCTTATTTTTCTACTATATAAAATGAATTATCATATTGAGTAATTTTTATGAAAATGAG